>ERZ791737.30-NODE-30-length-206569-cov-15.235432_pt1 | contig 206569 bp, 190 predicted proteins | sample MGYA00510042_ERZ791737 | MGnify/ENA primary metagenome ERZ791737 (study PRJEB30046, sample SAMN00791965) | human gut metagenome | study: EMG produced TPA metagenomics assembly of the A metagenome-wide association study of gut microbiota in type 2...
TGGTGCCCTCGTAGATCTCAGTGATCTTGGCATCACGCATCATGCGCTCGATGGGATAGTCACGGGTGTAGCCGTAACCGCCGAACAGCTGCAGGCAGCGGCGGGTCACATCGCTTGCGGTGCGGGCTGCGATCAGCTTTGCCTGAGCAGCCTCAACGCTGTAACGGACCTTCTTGCCATCCATTGCTTCCTGCTTCTTCAGAGCAGCAGCGTAGACCAGATACTTTGCAGCCTCAACGCGTGCCTTCATCTCAGCCAGCTCGAACTGGGTGTTCTGGAATGCGGAAATGCTGCGGCCGAACTGCTTGCGCTCCTTGACGTAAGCAACGGTCTCTTCCAGAGCGCCCTCGGCAATGCCCAGAGCCTGAGATGCGATACCGATACGGCCGCCGTCCAGAGTAGCCATAGCCAGCTGGAAGCCGCGGCCACGCACACCCAGCATACGGTCAGCAGGGATGCGGCAGTCCTCAAAGATCAGCTCGCAGGTGGAAGAACCGCGGATGCCCATCTTGTCCTCAGCCTTACCGACGGAGAAGCCCGGGTCGGTGCGCTCCACGATAAAGACGGAGCACTGCTTGGTGGGACGGCCCTTCTTGTCGGGCACGATATCGGTGACAGCAATAACGATAAAGACGTTTGCGTAGCCGGCGTTGGTGATGAAGATCTTGGAACCGTTCAGGATCCAATCACCGGTCTCGGGGTCCTGCTTTGCAAAGGTCTGCTGACCCTGTGCATCGGTGCCGGCACCCGGCTCAGTCAGGCCGAAAGCACCCAGCCACTCACCGCTGCACAGCTTGGGCAGATACTTTGCCTTCTGCTCGGGAGTACCATTTTCATAAATAGGAGCAGCACACAGGCTGGTGTGAGCAGAGACGATGACACCGGTGGTGCCGCAGACCTTGCTCAGCTCTTCCACTGCCATGACGTAGGACAGCACATCGCCGCCTGCACCGCCGACCTCAGTCGGGAAATAAATGCCCATCATGCCGAGCTTGCCCATCTTTTCGACGGTCTCTTTGGGGAAGTACTCTTCCGCATCAACCTTCTTTGCCAGGGGCTTGACTTCGTTCTCAGCAAACTCGCGGTACATTTTCTGTACCATCTGCTGCTGCTTGGACAGAGTAAAATCCATCGCTATATCCTCCTAACGGGTCTTTTTCATTTACCGGAATTGCCCGGTGCAAACAAATTCCTCCCGGCCGCGTTTCCACGGTCGGGAGAAACGTTTATCAGAATTTACAGCTGGTCAACAGGGGTCTTGGTGCGGTCTGCGTTGTAAACGTAGAAGCCCTTGCCGCTCTTGCAGCCCAGGTTGCCGCCACGGACCATCTTACGGATCAGCGGGCAGGCACGATACTTGCTGTCGCCGGTCTCCTTGTACAGCACATCCATGATGGCCAGGCAGATATCCAGGCCGATGAAGTCGCCCAGCTCCAGGGGACCCATGGGGTGGTTGGCACCCAGCTTCATAGCGGTGTCGATGCCGGCGATATCGGAAACGCCTTCCATCTTGATGAAAGCAGCTTCGTTGATCATGGGGATCAGGATGCGGTTGACGACGAAGCCTGCAGCCTCATTGACCTGAACCGGCTGCTTGCCGATGGCAACAGAGATCTCCTTGATCTTCTCAACGGTCTCAGCGGGAGTGTTGCAGCCTGCGATGACCTCGATCAGCTTCATGCGGTCTGCGGGGTTAAAGAAGTGCATGCCGACCAGCGGACGGCTAACGCCCTTGCCGATCTCGGTAATGGACAGAGAAGAAGTGTTGGAAGCGAAGATGCACTCGGGCTTGCAGATCTTATCCAGTTCGCCGAAGGTGGTCTGCTTGACCTTCATATCCTCAAAAGCAGCCTCAACGACCAGATCGCAGTCAGCGCACAGGTCTTCCTTCAGGCCCGGGGTGATGGCAGCAACGATAGCGTCTGCCTTTTCCTGCGTCATCTTTCCCTTGGCAACCAGCTTCTCGTAGCCCTTCTTGATCTTTGCCAGACCATTCTCGGCCCACTCCTGCTTGATGTCGCACAGAGCAACAGTGTTGCCCTCAACCTGTGCAAATGCCTTTGCGATGCCCTGGCCCATGGTGCCAGCGCCGATAACACCGATCTTCATAGGAAACCTCTCCTTTAATATCAAAAATTATGTAGTAATGGATTAGTTGTTGGTGAACACTGCCTTGGGCTTCGGCTTCTCACGGCTCAGGAAGCAGGCCATGCCTTCCTTCTGGTCGTGGGTCTCGAAGCAGCTGCCGAACAGCTTTTCCTCGACCTCAACAGCCTTCTCGATGGGCAGACTGATGCCGCCGTTGATTGCCTTCTTGCAGTTGCGTACAGCGATGGGTGCATTCTTTGCGATCTTGCCGGCCAGCTTCAGCACGTTCTCCATCAGTTCAGCCTGAGGATACACAGCGTTCACCAGACCAATGCGCAGAGCCTCGTCCGCCTTGATGTTCAGTGCAGAGTAGACCAGCTGCTTTGCCATACCCATGCCGACCAGACGTGCCAGACGCTGGGTGCCGCCGAAGCCCGGGGTGATGCCCAGACCCACTTCCGGCTGGCCGAACACAGCGTTGTCAGAGCAGATGCGGATGTCGCAGCTCATAGCCAGCTCGTTGCCGCCGCCCAGTGCAAAGCCGTTCACGGCTGCAATAACGGGGATGGGGAAGCTCTCAATCATCAGGAACACATCATTGCCCAGCTTGCCGAAGGCCTCACCCTCTGCCTTGGTCATGGTGCTCATGGAACCGATATCTGCACCTGCCACGAAGCTCTTGTCGCCTTCGCCGGTCAGAACGATGCAGCGGACAGTCTCCTGATCCACAGCCTCAAAAGCTGCCTTCAGGTCTGCCAGAACTTCGGGATTCAGGGCATTCAGTGCCTTGGGGCGGTCGATGGTAATGATCTCAACTGCACCCTGCACCTCGGTTTTTACAAATGCCATTGTGAAAACCTCCTATTCAAATCTTATCAATTATCACAAACAGCCCCCGGACGGAGGAAAGGCTCTCCGGTTCCCTTCCCCGTCCGGGGTCTGTCATTCAGTCAGGATTCCAAGAGGTGGAACTTAGTCCATCTCAACGATGGTAGCGCAGCCCATGCCGCCGCCGATGCACAGGGTAGCCAGACCCTTGTGAGCACCACGGTGCTTCATAGCATACAGCAGGGTGACCAGGATACGAGCGCCGGAAGCGCCGACCGGGTGGCCCAGAGCAATTGCGCCGCCGTTGACGTTCACCTTGCTCATATCAAAGTTCAGAGCCTGGCTGACAGCCACAGACTGAGCAGCAAATGCCTCGTTGGCCTCGATCAGATCCATGTCAGCAACAGTCAGGCCGGTCTTTGCCATGACCTTCTTGGTAGCGGCGATGGGGCCCAGGCCCATGACTTCCGGCTCAACGCCTGCCAGAGCACCGGCGACCCAGGTAGCCAGAGGCTTCACGCCCAGCTCCTTGGCCTTTTCCTCGCTCATGATGACCAGAGCAGCAGCGCCGTCATTGATGGCGGAAGAGTTGCCGGCAGTCACGATGCCGTCCTTGGTGAAAGCGGGCTTCAGCTTTGCCAGCACTTCGGGAGCGCTCAGACGAGGGCCTTCATCGGTATCGAACACGGTGTCGCCCTTCTTGCCCTTGATCACAACGGGAACGATCTCGTCCTTGAAAGCGCCGTCCTTGATAGCCTTGTCAGCCTTCAGCTGGCTGTTGTATGAGAACTCGTCCAGCATCTCACGGGTGATGGGGCTGTAGCCGTACTTCTTCTGATAAGTCTCGTTGGTGCAGACATTCTCAGCGGTCATACCCATGTGCTTGTTGAAGCCGCAGGCATCCCACAGAGCATCGTTGACCATGGTATCCACGATCTCGCTCTTGCCCATGGGTGCGCCCATGCGGTAGCCGTAACGAGCCTTCTGCAGTGCGAAGGGAGCCATGTCCATGTTCTCCATGCCGCCTGCGACCACGATATCAGCATCGCCAGCCTCGATCATCTGAGCAGCCATATTGACGCAGTTCAGACCGGAGCCGCACACCACGTTGACAGTGACAGCCGGGGTCTCGATGGGCAGGCCAGCCTTCAGAGCAGCCTGACGAGCGACGTTCTGGCCCAGACCGGCCTGAATGACGCAGCCCATGTAGACATGATCGACCTGCTCGGGAGCGACGTTTGCACGGTTCAGAGCTTCCTTGATGACGATGGAGCCCAGCTCAACTGCGGGAACGTTTGCCAGAGTGCCGCCGAACTTGCCAATAGCGGTACGGCATGCAGATGCGATAACGATCTTTTTCATGTGAATAGCCTCCTGAATTGTGTATGTGTTACTTTTCGTAAGCCATTTTTATCAAAACGCCCGTAAGCGCTTTTACAAATTAGGTCTCGGGGTCTTTTTTCTGCCGGATCAGCGCATACTTTTCGTTGACCGCCTTTTCCACATTGGGTGTGACGAACTTACCGATGTCGCTGCCGTAGTAAGCTGCCTCTTTTACAATGGTGGAAGAAAGGTAGCTCCACTTGATGCTCGTTGCCAGAAACATGGTCTCGATGCCGGGCATCAGTGCGTGATTGGTCTGCGCAAGCTGGATCTCGTTTTCAAAATCCGTCACCGCCCGCAGGCCCCGCACCATCACCGAAGCGTGCCGTTTCTTGGCGAACTCCACGGTCAGGCCGTCGAAGCTCTCCACCGAAACATTCTGGATGCCTTTGCAGCACTCCTTGAGCAGCTCTACGCGCTCCTCCACGGTGAAGAGCGGATTCTTTGCGCTGTTGTTGAGCACCGCCACGATCAGATGATCGTTGATCTTTGCCGCACGCTTGATGATATCGAGATGCCCTTTTGTGACCGGATCGAACGAACCGGGATAAACTGCTGTTGCCATCGTTTGGTGTCCTCCTTGGGCGCTGTGAAAAGCGCGTTTTGGTTCTGCCATGATAGCACTTTCCAGTCTTGGGTGCAAGATTTTGTGCAAGCTGTACGTTTTATCGTTAAATTTTAAACAATCAACGTCGTGCCACATCGCGGCAACTTGCTACGCTATAAGTAAACCACATCGTCAAAATTTTATCAAGTCCTTTTGTAAAGATTTTTGGTTTTTCAGCACCAAACAATTGTCCAAAAACTCTGCGAATTTTGTCCATATTGCCAGTCGGCCAAAATTTTCTCGATAAACTATTGATTCCGCACATTGTTAATGTTATAACTAAGTCGTGCAGATCTGCTGCCCTGTCCGGCAGCTGCCTTCTGCTGGTTATCAGGATATCGTCCGCCTGTGTCAGAGCTGTGTTCAAATTGCCAACAGGTGGTAAACATCCTGCAAAGATTTGTCCGTGCAGGAAGAGTAAATGATAAATTTACAATTCCTTTATTTTATTATAGGAGAGGATGGTTTATAATGGATTTTACGGAACTGTATGCTCAGAAGAAAATGACCGCCGCTCAGGCTGCCGCACTGGTCAAAAGCGGTGACTGGGTGGATTACGGCTGGGCTGTGAACACCCCTGTGGCGGTGGATGCCGAGATTGCAAAGCGTCTGCCTGAGCTGGAAGGTGTCAACTTCCGCGGCGGCATCCTGATGTGGGTGCCCGCGATCTTCCAGATCGACGATCCCGCTGCACACATGACATGGAACAGCTGGCATATGGGCGGCATTGAGCGCAAGGCCATTGCACAGGGCTTCTCCTTCTACTCCCCCATCCGTTATTCCGAGTTGCCCCGCTACTACCGCGAAAGCCCGGATCCGCTGGATGTGGCGGTGTTCCAGGTGACCCCCATGGACGAGCATGGCTACTTCAACTTCGGCCCCAGTGCATCTCATCTGGGTGCTGTGTGCGAAAAAGCCAAGAAGATCATCGTTGAGGTCAACAAGAACATGCCCCGCTGCCTTGGCGGCATGGAGAACTGCATCCACATTTCTCAGGTCACCGGCATCGTGGAAGGCGAGAACCCGCCCATCGGCCAGATGGCCGCTCCCGGTGCTGCTACCGAAGTGGATCTGAAGGTTGCCAACCTGATCGTTCCGCAGATCCCCAACGGTGCCTGCCTGCAGCTGGGCATCGGCGGTATGCCCAATGCCATCGGCAGCCTGATCGCACAGAGCGATTTGAAGGATCTGGGCGTGCACACCGAAATGTATGTGGATGCCTTTGTGGATATCGCCAAGGCCGGCAAGATCACCGGTGCACGCAAGCAGCTGGACAAGGGCCGTCAGGTCTACGCCTTCGGTGCCGGCACCCAGAAAATGTACGATTACCTGAACGATAACCCGGAGTGCATGTCTGCACCCGTGGACTACACCAACGATATCCGCAGCATCTCCGCACTGGATAACTTTATTTCCATCAACAACGCTGTGGACATCGACCTGTTCGGTCAGGTGAACGCCGAGACTGCAGGCCTCAAGCACATCTCCGGTGCCGGCGGTCAGCTGGACTTCGTTCTGGGCGCATACCTTTCCAAGGGCGGCAAGAGCTTTATCTGCCTGTCCTCTACCTTCTTTAATAAGAAGACCGGCCAGCTGGAGAGCCGCATCCGTCCCACTCTGGAAAACGGCAGCATCATCACCGATACTCGTGCCAACATCCACTACCTGTGCACCGAGTACGGCTGCGTGAACCTGAAGGGCCTGACCACCTGGGAAAAGGCCGAAGCTCTGATCAGCGTAGCACATCCCGACTTCCGTGAAGACCTGATCAAGGAAGCCGAAAAAATGCACATCTGGCGCAGGAGCAACAAAATCTGATAAGTGCCGCGGAGATTCCTGCTGTCCGCGGCTGAAATGGAGTCTATCATGATGGACAAAAAGCCGCACATCAAGCCCTATCTCTACGGGATGTTGGCAGGATTTGGAGCGATCTCCCTGAGCATCATCTTCTTTTTCCTGATCTACCGCTTCGATGGTTTTGGCGATGCCATCTCCACGCTGACCGGCATTCTGATGCCGTTCATCTACGGTGCCGTCATCGCCTACCTGCTCAAGCCCGTGTGCAACACCATCGAGAGCTTTCTGCGCCGGTTCATCCCGGAAAAGATGCATGGTCTAGTCAATGTGCTGTCCGTTGCGCTGACCATCCTGTTCGGCCTGCTCCTCATCTACGCTTTGTGCATGATGATCATTCCGCAGCTCATTACCAGCGTGACCACCCTGTACTACACTGCGCAGCGCAACCTTGCAAAGTTCGTGCAGTGGGCGAATCATGTGGAGTTCATTGAGAACAACCAGCAGATCATGGACATGCTCAACTCTGCTTATGCCACCATCAGCACCAATATCGATGATTTGATCAAGACCCGGCTCCTGCCCTCCATGCAGAACATCGTCAGCGGTGCCGCAGTGGGTGTGCTGAACGTAGTGACCATGGCCAAGAACCTGATCATCGGCATCATCGTGGCCGTGTATATGCTGGCCAGCCGCAAGCGCTTTGTGCAGCAGGCCAAGCTGGTGCTCTACAGCATCTTCAAGCCCCGCTGGGCAGAGCTGATCAAGGAAGAAGTGAAGTACGCCGATAAGATGTTCGGCGGCTTCATCAACGGCAAGATCATGGATTCCGCCATCATCGGCGTGCTGTGCTATATCGGCTGCCTGATCTTCAAGTTCCCCAGTGCCCTTCTGGTTTCCGTGATCATCGGCGTGACCAATGTGATCCCCTTCTTCGGCCCGTTCATCGGTGCCGTGCCCGCCACCCTGCTGATCCTCATTCAGAACCCCATCAAGGCGCTGTGGTTCGTCCTGTTCGTTCTGGTGCTGCAGCAGCTGGACGGAAACGTGATCGGTCCCAAGATCCTGGGCAACACCACCGGTCTTTCCAGTTTCTGGGTACTGTTCGCCATCCTGCTGTTCGGCGGTCTGTGGGGTTTTGTAGGCATGATCGTAGGTGTGCCGCTGTTTGCAGTCATCTATGATGTGATCAAAAAGCTGGTCATCCACGGCCTGAAGCGCAACAAGGAGATCGACCTGCTGCAGACTTACCACGACAACTTCGGTGACCCGGAGGACGATGTTCCAGTAGAAACGTCTGCATCGGAAGCACCTCCTGTCGAAACAAATAATCTATAAATCACAATGCCCCGGCATTCCATGTGATATGCTGCCCCTAGAGTAGACAGAGTAAAAAGCAAAAACTCTGAGTACTCTGGGGGTATTTTCATGTCAAGAAAGAACAATCACTATTCACTGTTGGCTGCTGCAACAACCGCCGTTACCAGCACCGTCTGTTCATCCAGATGCCGATGCAGGCTCATGTCGGTGCCATGAACCGAGCTGTCTGATCCCGATTTTGCACAAAAAATTCGCCGTCTCCTTGTGGAAACGGCGAACAAAAAACTTATATTATTTTTTCTACTTGACAGAACACACTTCAGTGATTCAGAGCGGGTCCTGTTTTGTTATTTCTGTTTTGTGCAGGGCTTTCTGGCTGCGTTTTATGCCGTCACTCCACGGTCACGCTCTTGGCCAGATTACGCGGCTTATCCACGTCACAGCCGCGCAGAACAGCCATATAATAGGCAAACAGCTGCAGCGGCACAATGAGCTGCAGCGGCATCAGGATATCCTCATACTCATCCAGTCGGATCACGGCATCTGCCACGCCTTCCGGCACCGCAGCATCCTTTGTGGTAAACAGCAGCACCCTTGCTCCGCGGCTGCGGGTCTCCTTGGCATTGGAAATGGTCTTTTCGTACACCTGTTTCTGGGTGGCCAGTGCGATCACCGGCACGCCATCGGTGATCAGGCTGATGGTACCATGTTTCAGTTCACCGGCTGCATAGGCATCCGAGTGCACATAGCTGATCTCCTTGAGTTTCAGGCTGCCCTCCAGCGAGAGCGCATAGTCGAACCCGCGCCCAATGAAGAAGCAGCTCTGGGTGTTCACATAGCGGCTGGCAAGGTACTTGATCTGCTCACAATCTGCAAGGCGCGGCTTGATGACCTCCGGTGCACGCAGCAGCTGGGCCGTATAGCGGCGGGTCTCTGCCTCGCTCAGCCGTCCGCGCGCATAGGCCAGCCGCAGTGCAAACAGATACAGCACGCACATCTGCACCATATACGCCTTGGTGGATGCTACCGCGATCTCCGGCCCGGCGTAGGTGTACATTACATAATCTGCGGCACGTGCAATGGAGCTGCCCACCACATTCACGATGGCCAGCACCGGCACGCCGCGGCTCTTGGCCAGCTTGAGCGCTGCCAACGTGTCGCTGGTCTCGCCGGACTGGCTGATGATGATGACCAGATCGTTCTTTTCCAGAATGGGGTCCCGGTAACGGAACTCGCTGGCAATGTCCACCTCGGCGGGCACACGGGCCAACGCTTCGATGGCAGATTTGCCCACCATGCCGGCATGCATAGCCGTACCGCAGCCCACCAGATGCACCCGGCCAATACCGCGCAGCACTTCATCGGTCAGCTCCGGGATGCGCAGCACCGGCAGTCCGTCCTCTACACGGGGGCTGACCGTGGCCATAATGGCCGCAGGCTGCTCGTTGATCTCCTTGAGCATAAAGTGGGGATAGCCGCCCTTTTCAGCAGCTTCCATATCCCAGTCCGCCGTCAGCTGCTGGCGCTCCACCGGCTCACCAAATTCGTTGTAGAAGCGGATGCCCTCTGTGGTGCAGACGGCCATATCCCCTTCTTCCAGCACGCTGTATTTCCGGGTATACTTGAGCAGTGCCGGAATATCCGAAGCCACAAAGTTTTCGCCCTCGCCCCAGCCGACGATCAGCGGGCTTTCCCGCTTGACTGCAAAAATGGTGTCCGGGTAATCCCGGAACAGCACGGCCAGCGCATAGCTGCCGCGCACCTTGGCAAGCGCCTGCTGCAGTGCACGCAGCGGGTCACCGGTATAGCAGCTGTCGATCAACTTTACCAGTACTTCGGTGTCCGTCTCACTCTGGAAGGTATAGCCTTTTGCGGCCAAGCGCTCCTTGAGCAGGCCGTAATTTTCAATGATGCCATTGTGCACAATGCTCACACGCGGGGTCGAATGCGGGTGGCTGTTCACATCGCTGGGCTCGCCATGGGTAGCCCAGCGGGTGTGGCCGATGCCGCAGAAGCTTTGTGCCAGCTGCTGCGCCGCCAGCTTTTCCCGCAGGGCGGTGAGCCGTCCTTTGCTTTTTACCACGCGGATGCCGCCGTCCAGCGCAAGCGCCACACCGGCGGAGTCGTACCCGCGATACTCCAGCTTTTCCAGACCATCCAGCAGCACGTCCTGCGCACTGCGCTTACCGACATAACCAACAATGCCGCACATACAAAACACCTCCATACCGACCGTTCCCGCGCAAAAAGGCGCAGTGATATCCAGTCAGCTTCCTAGTACAGTTTATGTTCTTGTATGGCTTTCTTTGAAGGGATCTGTTGCGGTATTGCTGCCGTTTTTTGCCCTTCTCTGCGGCTGGTCTAGCCCTCAGCCGGAGAAACATCCGCCGAATCTTTCGATGATTCCTCTCCTCGTCACCCTCGCGGCCGTCACCCGCGTGGCCCGGCGCTTTGCGTTACCTGTGTGCTGCGCTCTCCCCTTTCTGATGCCCCATTATAGCACAAAGGCTGGCTCAGCGCCAGCCCAAAGTTTTATGAAGTTTCGGCCGCCAGACCAGCCGGTACATCATGAGCATGTTATGCAATGCCCGGTCGTACAGCACAAAGGCAACATTGCCCATGACCAGCGTTGCCAGCGAGACAGCCAGCGCGGTAGTGCGCAGCTCCTGCGAAATGCTGCCCGCCGGCACCAGCAGAAATACCAGCCCGTACATGGCCAGCACTGTGCCGTTGCACAGCAGCAGCTTGCAGACAATGCGCAGAACCGCAGGGCGGATGCGCTCAAACTTCGGCTTTGCCAGCGGGTAATACCCCAGCAGGAACACAAAGATCAGCGCTACTTCCTTATCCGGCACGAACAGCAGTGCCAGCAGGCTGACTGCCGCATAGGCTGTCAGCGCCAGCTGCATCCCGCACTCCACGCACACCGTGGCAACAAGAAAGCCCGCCACTGCAGGCGCAATGAACATGGCAATGGGGATCACAGCTCCCAGCAGCATCAGTGCGACGCACAGCGCCGCCACAATGCCGCAGTAAGCCATGGCCCAGCTTTTTTGATGGTTTTGCTTCATGGGATCTCCCAGTTTTCGCGCTCAGCACCGGCTTCCAGCGGGTCCACCGCATGGTGCAGACCAAGCAGCATGATGTTATCCAGCAGGCCGCGGTTCAATTTGATATCCAGCATACTGTACACGCGGATCAGATCGTTGGCGGCAGCCAGTGCCTGACGGCGGGCATTCTCCACCGCCGCAGCCTGTCCCCGCAGGTCGTTGACTACGAACACGTTGTAGCGGCCACTGCGCTTGTCCATCTCAAAGCGCTCAGCCTTATCCAGCAGGTAAAAAATGCGGCCGATGCTGCTGCCGATGTAGCGCATGCTTTTGCGCTGGCTGGGGTCGTCGGTGGCAAGGGTGGAATACAGTGCACCGTAAATGTTGCTCATGGGTTCAGCGGCAAGAGAGTAGTTCTTGGCGCTCAGGTTCATCTGCACCACGGCCTGATCCCGCTCCTGCACGAACAGCCGTTCCAGCGCCGGGTTCTCCTGCACGGCACGCTCATAGGCGCGGCGCAGCAGCAAACGGTCCACCGCACGGCGCAGGCGCTTGAGCGGCCGCAGCTCGCTGTATTTGCGGTCCTGCAGGTTGTGCCAGCCCAGCAGCACCTCCACCTGTGCGGCCAGCCGGATGCCCTGGGTCTGGCACATGAGCCTGCGCCAGGCCAGTGTGCCCGGGACCCGCTTGCGCTGGCAAGTGGCCTGCCGCCCGGCCAGACTGTCCGAAAGGATGGCAAACAGCACGCCGTTGCTCCGCAGCAGATGGCAGGAATATAATCCGTACGCCTCGTACAGCTGACGTCGCACCCCGCGCAGATAGCGCAGGTAGATATTGTAATCCCGGATGGTGAGCTCCGGCAGATATGGCCGCATCCTACCCTTCATACGCACCTTTTCCTCCTCGGAAGAACCGCAGAATAATAAGGTAAGTATAATCCATTTTCAGCCCGGGTTCAACCATCCTTTGTAAAAAGAGCATGAATTTGTCTCATCTTTGCCGCACATGGCACGGAACACAGCGTAAAACTTCCTGTATTTGCGTCCATTTCCATCTCCTTCCAATTCAGGCCCCGCTTTGTTTTTTTCCGGTAATTACCGGCTGCAATGTAAAAAGCCGCACTGGACAGCTCCGGTGCGGCAGGTAACATTTTTCAATTACTTCTTGTTAAAGCGGTTCGGTGCAGTGCGCTTGCCGTCAAAGCCGGACTTCGGCATCGGCTTTGCAGTGTGCTCAAACTTGGGCGCGCTGTAGTACATATACAGCTGGCAGGGGATCATGCCGTTGTACATCTTGCGGCGCTTGTTGGCACGCTTGCCGTAGTGGGTCTCAAAATCCATATCGGCAGTGATCGCATACACGCCTGCGCAAGGGTGTGCTTCCATCTGCCGACCCAGCGTACGGGCCAGCTTAGCGGCACCTTCAATGGTGCTCATGCGCTCGCCATACGGGGGATTCGTCAGCACGATGGCCTCCTGCTTCGCGGCAAAGTCGGCCACATCAGCCACTTCAAAGTGGCAGCGCTTTTCCACACCGGCCAGCTTTGCGTTGGCGTTGGCCAGAGCCACAGCGGCAGGGTCGATATCATAGCCAAAGGCTTCAAAGCCCACATCCAGCTTGGCCTCGGCCAGTGCCTTCTGACGCTGCTCGGCCCAGATGGCTGCCGGCACAAAGCCATAGCGCTCGGCGGCAAAGCGGCGCTTCAGGCCGGGGGCAATGTTCATAGCTTTCTGAGCAGCTTCGATCAGCAGCGTGCCGCTGCCGCAGAAGGGGTCCTCCACCAGACTGTCGCGGCGCACACGGCCAAGGTCTGCAATGGTAGCGGCCAAAGTCTCGCGAATGGGTGCCTCCATGGCGTTGCGGCGGTAGCCGCGCTTGTGCAGACCGTCGCCGGTGGTGTCCAGCATGATCTCACACTGATCCTTGCGCAACATGAAGCGGATCTTGTACTCCGCGCCGGTCTCCGGCAGCACAGAGGTGTGGTGCTTTGCCATCAGGCGCTTGACCACAGCTTTTTTGATGATGCTCTGGCAGGCAGGCACACTGGACAGCTGGCTGTTCAGTGAAGAGCCGGTGACCGGAAAGGCTGCGTCTGCGGGCAGCAGCTCCTCCCACGGAATATCGTACACGCCGTCGAACAGGTCATCAAAGGTGGCGGCCCTGTAGCGGGCCAGCAACAGCATCACGCGCTCCACCGTGCGCAGATTGAGGTTTGCAGCAGCAATCATCTCTGCGCCGCCGGCAAAGCTCAGACGGCCATCGTCCACGCGGATATTCTCTGCGCCGATGCGGGTCAGCTCAAATTTTGCAGTGGATTCACACCCAAAAAAGCAGGGCGCGATCAGTTCAAATTTTGCAGGCATTGTGTTTCCTTTCTTTTATTACGGAAAAAACAGACCTGCCCGATCAAATGAGACAGGTCTGTTTCCGTTATTTTGATCAGGCTTGAAAAGCGCAGGCCTTTCCGCTCAGCGGCGGCCACCGCGGCCGCGAGGCGCATAACCACCGCCGCGGCGGTTATTGGTCTCGTGATCAAGATCGGCCATCTTCTCTTCGCTCTGGCTCTTGAAGCGGCTCATCATGTCCTCAAAACTCATGTTATCGGAACGGACGGGAGCCTTGGGCTGCCATACACGGGGTGCGCTGTCGCGGGCAGGGCCTCTGCCGCCCTCACGCGGGGGACGGCCAGCGCCGCCGCGGCCTGCACCAAAATGACCACCCTCGCGGGGGCCGCCCGGACGGGGACCACCAGAGCGCGGACCGCCTGCAGGGCCTCTGCCCTCACGCGCCGGGCGCGGAGGAGGCGGCAGCAGGCGCTTGATGGACAGTGCGATCTTGCCGTCCGGTGCAATGTTGATCACCTGCACCTTGACGATATCACCATCGTGCAGAACAGCTGCAATGTCCTGCACGAACTCGTTGGACACCTCGGAAATATGGACCATGCCCACACGGCCCTCCGGCAGTGCGACAAAAGCGCCAAACGGCTTTACACCGGTGACGCGGCCCTCGAATACGTTCCCTACCTCAATTGCCAAAACTCAATACTCCTTGTTTTCCATAGAATGGGCAGCAATTCAGCTGCCGGTCACATCCACAAAGATGCGCTCGTTGGGTGCAGCGTAATTGTAAGAATCCCGCGCGACCCACTCGGTGATCTGGTCTGCATCGCCGCTGAGAATGCGCTGCATCTCCTCGTTTTCAGTCTTTTGCTGGGCGATCTGCTCGTTCAGCGTGTCCAGCTCCGCATGTTTGGAGCTGATGGTGACCTGATTGGAAATGTATGCTGCCAGCATACTCAGCAGCAGCAGGACAAAAAACACCCGTACAAGCGTTTTAACGACCACTTTCTTCTTGCGTTTTCTGCGGTCCGGTGCTGCCATGATCTCTTCTGCCCCCGTTGCATTTGACTCTTACTTTAACACATATGAATTATACATCATGCGGCGCTGGTTTGGCAAGTTCTTTTTGCGCTTTTTTGCAGTTCTTTTTGCGCTGCGGCGTAGTTTGCGCGCCTTTCTCCGCCGGGCGCGCCGCCGCTCTGCCGGCCGGAGCACCCGGCGCTGTAAAACGCCTCCCGCTGCACGCAGCGGTGCACCCAGCACAAAAGCTGCTGCACCGGCACCGGCAAAGGCTGCCGCAGCCATGTACCAGCGCAGAACACCGGCACTGCTCTGCCCTGCTGCGTAGCTCTGCACAGCGGCCAGCACAGCGCCCACCCACACCAGATCCGGCACAAAAGCTGCACGCCCTCTGGCCGGGAATACAGCCCGCAGTGCGCCGATACTGGCTCCCAGCACCGTGCAGGCAATGATCTCCTGCCCAAGGGCTGCAGGCGGCAGTACCGGGATCATCGCAGCAGGCGGCGCAGAAAACCACCCGCCGGTACGCTAGCCGTATATTCCAGCGTGTCGATGCGGCCGGTGAACTTCGCCTCCCCGGTCTCCAGATCCAGCGCCGCCATGTTCAGCTGCGCCCCGGTCAGGTGCAGTGTGCCCTTGCCCGTTTCCATGGCAGCGCTGTCGGCATTGCAGTGCAGTACCTTCTGCACACCGGTCACCGTCAGGCGGGCGCGGCTTTCCAAGATCAGATCGTGCGGCGCGGGCTGCGGGTCTCTGGGTGTTTTTTCCGGCATGGTTCGTCTCCCCTTTTCTGGTGCATCCTATGCACCGGACCGGGGCTTTTATGCCTGCTCGCCCTCTGCAATGATCTCGTACATCTCGCGGGCCACATCCTTGGTGCGCGGCTCCACATCCGAGAGCACCTTTACCTTGATGGGCCGGTTGCCGAAGGTCACTTCGATGATGTCGCCCGCCTTGACGGCCTGACTGGCCTTGGCGATCTTGCCGTTGATGAGGATGCGGCCTGCATCGGCCACCTCGTTTGCCACGGTGCGGCGCTTGATCAGGCGCGAAACTTTCAAATATTTATCCAGACGCATGGATCTTCCTCCTGTTACAAAAAATGCCGCCGCACCCTCTTGCAGGCAGCGGCGGCAAAGCAGATACAGCTTACAGGGTGTCCTTCAGGGACTTGCCGGGCTTGAACACGATGCTGCGGGAAGCGGCAATGGTGATCGGCTCACGGGTGCGGGGGTTGATGCCCTGACGCTCGGCGCGCTCACGCACCTCAAAGGTGCCAAAGCCGGAAATGGTGATCTTTTCGCCCTCAGACATGGCCTTGCTCAGTGCTTCAAACACAGCATTGACAGCCTGCTCAGCACTCTTCTTGCTCATCTCAGTGTTCGCAGCAACCTGTGCGATCAGATCGGTCTTCGTCATAAAAATACCCTCCAGATTTGTTACTTGGTGTTCTTTTTTTCTCTATCGGAGCAGGTCACTCGACCTGAGTACCGCTTTGTTCTTTCTGCGCCAGCAGTTCTGCACAATAGCGCTTGGATGCAAAGGTCAGCGCTTCCTCCGCGTCCACACCTGCCAGCCGCATGGCATTGGCCGCAGCAAACAGCAGTTCTCCCGCCGCCTGTGCGTCCTGTTCCCGGTTCCAGCCGTCCAGTGCTGCCTGCAAAGCCTGCCGTGCCGTTTCCGGCACAGACTGCTCTGTCCCGCAGCGGTCGGCACGCTTCTGCAGCTTCTGGGCACGCATCAAAGCAGGCAGCGTAACCGGCACTGTGCCCAGCTCATCAGCCAGAGTGGTGCGGCCCTTTTCCTTATTTTTGAGCGCATCCCAGCCGTTTATACCCGCATTTTGTGCCGCCGAGGACGCAAAGATATTCGGATGCCGGAACACCAGCTTCTCGCACACCTCACGACAGACATCCTCAAACGTAAAGCGCCCGCGCTCTTCTTCGATCACCGCATGGAACGCCACCTGCATCAGCACATCGCCCAGCTCTTCCTGCATCAACTGCGGATCGTCAGCATCAATGGCCTCCAGCGCTTCGCAGGTCTCTTCCAGAAAGTTCTTCCGGATGGAAGCATGGGTCTGTACCTTATCCCACGGACAGCCGTTCTCCGGGTCCCGCAGGATACGCAGAATTTCCAGCAGCTGCTCTGCCGTATAGGGTGCCTTTGGCTGCCAGTCCAGCACAGCGTTCACCTGCCTTGTAAAAGATACTGTATATTGTATCGCATCTCATGCAGTTTTGCAAGACAAAGTGCGCAAATTTCCCGCATTTCGTCTGCATTTTCCGCTCGCAAAAACAGGACGGTGTCCTGTGGGGAGCGCCGCCCTGTTGCTGAACCGTTTTATTACAGCTGTGCACCGCACTTGTTGCAGAACAGTGCATCGTCCGAGACGGGAGCACCGCACTGCGGGCAGGCTTTGTGCTCTTCCGGCACAGCTTCGGCAGCAGGGGCTTCCGGCTGGTCGGCAGGAACTTCCTCGTGCACCACATATTCCGCCTCGGCAGCTTCCGCCGGGGTCAGGGATGCTTTCAGGCGGGCGATCTCCTGCTCGATGTTATCGATCATCTCGATATACTTATCCACCAGCGGCTGGTTTTCTTCCTTGCCCTTGGCCAGACTGTACACCAGTGCGCCCAACTGGCGCTGTGCCTTGAGCAGCTTACCCTGCTCATTTACGATCAAAGCCTGAGTCTTGCCCTTTTCGGCCAGATCCAGCGCAGCGTTCTTGCCTTTTTCGGCATATTCCAGACCCATTTCCTTGATCTTATTGAAATCCATAAAAGACACCTCTCTTACTATCGGCCTGTTTATCGTGGGCCATGTGCGGATGTTATCTCCATTATAGCGCACAAGCCGCTCATTTGCAACGAACGGACCGCATTTTTTACAGTTCGGTGCCGGTTTGGAAACAATTTTTTCGCATTCGGCCTAAATTTACACGATAAGTTCACACATCGGCATTCTGTGCCCTGCGGTCGGCTGCGCCGCCGTAGAATTCCCGCAGCATGCTGTCCTCCGGCAGCAGCTCCAGCTCCAGCGGTGCCACATGCTCAAAGCGGCGGGCTGTCTCGTCCCACAGCTCGGCATTGTGGCCTTCCAGCGTGAACTGACGGCGCACCACGCCCAGCAGCTTGGAGATCAGGCCCAGCTCGTAGGTAAAGGAGGTATCCAGCAAAAAGTCTGCCGTGGTCTTGAAGCCCTTGATATACCGCGTCTCACCGTCCAGCACGCGGTCCCACATGGCAAGGGTCTTTTCCGGGCTGCGGCCGCGCGCTGCGGCGTCCCGCAGGGTGCGGCGGCACAGGCGGATATCCTGCGTGTTGATGACGCGGCGGCCATCGATGCAGTATTCCTCCCGCAGGCCTGCATAGATGCGGTAGATGTCGTCGCCCTTTACAAGGCCGGTCAGCTCCGGGTTCAGCGCATGGATGCCCTCCACGATGCATACACCGCCCTGCAGGTCGATGGGCTCCACCTCTGCCGAGCGCTTTTCGGCAGAGAAATCGTAGATGGGCAGCACGGTCTTGCCCGTCTCGCTCAGCTCCCGCAGGCACTGCTTGATGAGAGGCAGATCCAGCGTATCGGGGTTCTCGTAGTCCAGCGTGCCGTCCGGCAGGCGCGGATAGAACTCTGCGCCTTTGAAGAAATTATCCAGACTGACCACCTGCGCCGGGGTCCCGCGCTTTTGCAGAGCCTTTGCCAGACAGTGGGCACTGGTGGTCTTGCCGCTGGCCGACGGGCCGGTGAGCATAACGATCTTTGCGCCGGAAAGCTGCACTTTCTGGGCGGCGTAATCTACCCTTTGGGCATAGCTCTGCTCACTCAGGTCGGCAAGTGCCTGCGGGCTGCGGGCTGCCACATTGTACAGATCGATCTCAACCAGACGTTTGGGTACCCAAATCGTGATCATAAAAATCAGCCACTCCTTTTTTGCGTTCCAGCACCTCCGCAAAACGCTGGATATATTCGTTCGGATACTTAAAATTGAAAATGCGCTGCATCCGTTTTCCGCCGTCGGCCACCAGCTTGGTGCTGCCGCCTGCACCGGCGGAGAGGATGGTCTGGACTTCCTCCATGATATAGATGTTGTAATATCCCTCGTGGCCCGGCTTGCACCAGCCCACGTTTTCCAGGTTCTGCAAGGTATTCTTCTGGCGGTAGAGGTAGTAGGGCCGATAACCCGCCTCGGCCAGCAGATGGCACTTTTCCAGCATGGCGGCTACATCGGCGTAGTCGTTCTCCTTCTGGTCCTCAATGACGATGCGGGAAGCGCGCTTGAGGGTGAGGGTGTGCACGGTGATGTTCTCCGGGTCCAGCGCGATGGCCTGCCGCAGGCTGCGCTCAAAACTTTCCACCGTATCGCCGGGCAGACCGGCGATCAGGTCCATGTTGATATCATCATGACCGGCCTTGCGCGCTTCGGCATAGCAGTCCAGAATGTCCTGCGCCGAGTGCTTGCGCCCAATGCCCGCCAGCACCTCGTCCGAGAAGGTCTGCGGGTTGATGGAGATGCGGGTAGCGCCGTATTCCTTGATGACCGCCAGCTTTTCGGCATCCGTGCAGTCCGGACGGCCTGCCTCCACCGTATATTCCACGACCTTCGAGAGGTCAAAATTCGCCCGGACCGTGCCCATCAGCTGCCGCAGCTGGTCGGCAGACAGGCTGGTGGGCGTGCCGCCGCCAATGTAGATGCTGCAAAGGGTAAGCCCCGCCTTTTCTGCCTGAATGCGGATCTCTTCCACCTCTCGGCACAGACAGTCCACATAAGGCTGCACCATCTTGCGGTCGCGGTCCAGATTGCAGCTGACAAAGCTGCAGTAGCTGCACCGGGACGGGCAGAACGGGATGCCGATGTACAGGCTGTAGGTCCCGGGTTCATTGCCCACTTTCAAAATCGGCTCCTGCAGGTCGGCAATGGCCTTGGCCATCTGGTATTTCTGCTGGGAGCAGTCGAACCGGTCAAGGAAAAAGTGGTCGATCTCCGCTTCCGTCCAGCCTGCGGCGCGCTTGTCGTGGATGAGCCGCACCGGACGCACACCGGTCATTTTGCCCCATGGCGGGCGGATGCCGGTCCAATCCCGCAGCAGATCATAGGTCAGGCTGGCAAGGCTGAATTCCGGGGTCTCGCCGCCCTGTTCCACAGGCGCGGGCAGCGGTGCGTGTCGTTCAGCACTTCTGCCGTCCTGACGCACCAGTGCATGCAGGCCGTCCGGCGTTTTTTCTGCCCAGACGCAGTCCTCGGCGTTCTCCGGCGGGGTGAGGGTGAGCGGTGCCATGGGGTAAAACAAACGCACCAGATGCTCCACTTCGTAGCCGGAAGGCAGGCCTGTAATATAAATCTTCATGTTGTTCACTCTTTAAAATAAATCATTGTTGCCGCGCACAGCGCTGCGGATGAAGTAATTGTTGTCCAGTTCATCGCCAAAGGTGGAGAACTCGCCATGGCCGGGCAGCACCTGCGTGCCGCGCGGGATAGGCAGCTTTGCCAGTTTACGCAGGCTCTCGGCCATCTGTGCACTGCTGCCGCCCTCCAGATCGGTACGGCCGATGCTGCCTGCAAACAGGGTGTCGCCGCAGAAGAGATACTCGCCGCACAGCAGCACCACGCCGCCGGGCGTATGGCCGGGCGTGTGCCAGACCGTGAACTGCAGCTCATCTACCGAGACAGTCTCCCCTTCTGCGTAGCCGCAGTCCGCTGCGCTCAGCGGATACATGCGGTCGCCTGCAAGGTCGGCAGCCTCACAGTAGAGCTTTGCGTTCCACTCGGTGCGCAAGGCTTCGGCGCTGCCCACATGGTCGTAGTGGCCGTGGGTGCACAGGATGGTGGTGAGCTGCGCATTGTTTTCCTTTAAAATTTTATCGTAGGTCTGCGCATCTGCCGCCGGGTCAACGACCACAGCATGGCCTGCGTCGGAAATGAGCAGGAAGGTATTGGTATACAGCGGCGCAGCGCCCGGAATATGAAAAGCCTGCATGGCGGTCACTCCTTTTTCTTCCACTCGTCGGTATCGATGATGATGGTGCAGGGGCCTTCGTTCACAAGAGCCACCTGCATGTCCGCGCCAAACTCGCCGTGCTGAACATCCTTCAGGCCCTGTTTGTTCATCTCTGCAAGGAACAGCTCGTAAGCATCCACGGAGAGCGGCGGCTTTGCGGCCTTGATAAAGCTGGGCCGGTAGCCTTTTTTCGTGTCGCCGTAAAGGGTGAACTGGCTCACCACCAGAGCCGAATAGCCAAGGTCCTTTGCGCTGCGATTCAGCTTTCCCTCTGCGTCCGGGAAGATGCGCAGGCCCGCGCATTTATCGGCAAGCTTGGGCACGATGTCCAGACTGTCGGTATCCCTGACACCCAGCAGGATCATAAGGCCCGGCCCAATGGCCCGCGGCTCACCGCCGTTTACCCGCACACTGGCGGAAGACACCGCCTGAATGACTGCACGCATGTTTTAGCTCCTTGTCACCTTGAGCACGTCCTTCACCTTGGAAAGTCTTGCGACCACGCGGTTGAGGTGCTCGGTATTGTTGATGCCGATGGTCAGGCTGACCATGGCGCAGTTGTTTTCCACCTGACGGGCGTTCACCGCATAGATGGGCACCCGGATATCCGCCAGCGCAGCCAGCACATCCTGCAGCAGCTCGTTGCGGTTCAGCGCAATGATCTCAATGCCGGCCTTATAGCTGTCCTTGACGCTGTCGGCCCAGTACGCCTTGACCCAGCGGGGGGCGTTGGTGGGATCCTTCATGCTGGAAATGGCGTTCACGCAGCTCTGCTTGTGGATGGAAACGCCAAAGCCGCGGGTGATAAAGCCCACGATGGGGTCGCCCGGCAGCGGGCTGCAGCACTTGGCAAACTTGATGGGGGTGTTATCGAAGCCTTCCACCACCACGCCGTCGGTAGCGTGCACACGGCTCAGGTCCACCTTGGGCAGGTCTTCCCCGGCCTTTTCCTCCGAAGCTTTCAGCTTCTGCCACTCCTCCTTGAGCTTTGGCAGGCAGTTGGCAATGGTCATGCCGCCGTAGCCGATGGCGGCATAAAGCTCCTCGGCATTGTTCTGGCGCAGGCGGCGGGAACAGCTGTTGATAAAATCGTCCAGCTGGTCGTCCGGAAGGATGATCATTTCGCGGCGCAGCTCACGGGCCAATGCATCGCGTCCCTGCGTGATGTTTTCCTCGCGGCGCATCTTCTTGAACCAGTTGCGGATCTTGCTCTTCGCTTCGCTGGTGCGCACAATCTTGAGCCAGTCGCGGCTGGGGCCTTTGTCCGCCGGGCCAAGGATCACTTCGATGATCTCGCCAGTGGAAACGATGTGGTCGATGGGCACCATGCGGTTGTTCACCTTGCAGCCCACCATGCGGTTGCCCACCGCCGAATGGATCGCATAGGCAAAATCGATGCAGGTAGCGCCGGTGGGCAGGTTGATGACATCGCCCTTGGGGGTAAAGGCAAACACTTCCTCCGGCAGTAGGTCGCTCTTGAGGTCGTGCAGCAGATTGCCGGAATCCTCGCTGACGCGCTGGTTTTCCAACAGCTGGCTCACCCATGCCAGACGTTCGTCCAGCTTGTCGTGGCCATCCAGACCTTCTTTATACTTCCAGTGGGCCGCAACGCCGTACTCGGCCTGCTCGTCCATCTTGCGGGTGCGGATCTGCACCTCAAAGGGGATGCCCTCGTGGCCGATGACGGTGGTGTGCAGGCTCTGGTAGCCATTGGGCTTGGGAGTGGAGATATAGTCCTTGAAGCGGTTGGGCAGCGGATGGTACATATCGTGGATGAGGCCCAGAGTGCTGTAGCACTCGGCCAGCGTATCCAGAATGACACGCACTGCATAGATATCGTAGATCTCATCAAAGGACTTGTTCTGCATGATGGTCTTGCGATAGATGCCGTAAATGCTCTTGACGCGGCGCTTGATGGTAGCGCCCTCAATGCCGCTTTCGGCCAGCCTCCGCTCGATCACACCGGACACCTTTGCAAGGAACTCCTCGCCTGCACGCTCACTGAGCATCCGGCTGATCTCCTCGTAGCCCACAGGGTCAAGGTAATGCAGGCTGCGGTCTTCCAGCTCTTCCTTCACGTTCAGGATGCCCAGACGGTTGGCGATGGGTGCATACACCTCCATGGTCTCGCGGGCTTTATCGCGGCGCTTCTGTTCCGGCCATGCATCACCGGTGCGCATGTTGTGCAGCCGGTCGCACAACTTAATGATCATCACGCGCACATCACGGCTCATGGCCAGCAGCATCTTGCGCAGGTTTTCGGCCTGCAGTTCCTCAATGTTAGAGAACTGGATCTTGGTCAGCTTGGTCACGCCGTCCACCAGCAGGGCAACTTCCTCGCCAAAGGCGGCTTTCAGGTCGTCCAGTGTAGTGGGAGTGTCCTCCACCACATCGTGCAGCAGGGCCGCAGCAATGCTCTCGGAGTCCATACCAAGGTCCAGCACCAGCCGTGCCACGGCCAGCGGGTGGCAGATATACGGCTCGCCGCTGCGGCGGCACACCCCCTTGTGAGCAGTGTTGGCAAGGTCATATGCCTTTTCGATCATCTCCATATTGTAGGAGCGGCCGCTGGCCTTGATGGCCTCACACAGCTTTTCCCAGGTAACGATCTCCGGCCGCACCTCCGAAGGCAGAGTTCCTTCCGGTGCATCGGCCAGCTGTGCTGTTGCAGAAACGGTAGCCGTTTCCTGCACCGGTACCGGCTGATGCAGGTGGGTCTTTGCGGAGTAGAGATCCTCTTCCCGCGCCGGCTTCGGTGCAGGGACCGCAGTTTTCTTTCCCTCTGGCATTTTACATTCCCTCCAAACATTTCAGGATCGGGGCATCCGCAAGGTTCTTTTTGCCCTGCGCAGGCACAAGCTCCAGATATTTTGCTCCGCCCTTTTCCACCGTGGCGATCAGTCCCACCTGTTCCAGAGCCGTCACTGCCACCAGTGTTTTGCCTGTATTTTCCTCGCCCAGTTTTGCGCACAGCGGCTGCAGATCTTCCGCGTGCCAGCGGCGCGCCTGCAGCTCACGGTACACTGTGACGATATCGCTGCGCTCAGGCGTAATAAGCTTTTTCTGTTCCTCAGTCAGGGGTGTGCCGCGGCGCAGCGCCGCCACAAAAGCAGCCTGCTCCGCAAGCTTTGTGCCCAGCCCTGCCGGGTGCAGGTCCAGAATGCGGCCCGAAAGCTGTGCGCCCCGGGGCGAATCGTAGACCGAAAGGTTCAGCGCAGCATCCACCACATCGCCCATGGCATAGGGCAGCTGTTCCGGCGGCATGCCGAACCACACGGCATACACGCTGGCATTGCCCTGCCGCAGGCGCAGGCGGCTGTGCCTGCCCTCCGATACCGGGTATACCCCATCCAGCACGGCGTTCTGCAAAAGGAACACTGGGGTCGGGTTCTCGGCCCCATAGGGAGCCAGCTGGTCGAGCTTCCGCACACTTTCCACGGTCACACGGTCCAGATGGATGGGCAGGTCGCACTCCAGCGGGGTGGTATGCAGCACCGGGCATTCCCGTGCTGCCCAGTCGTTCAGGCGGCGGCGCAGAGCGGGCAGATTTTCTTCCCGCACCGAAAGGCCCGCAGCCATGGCATGGCCGCCGTAGCGGATGAGCAGATCTGCGCAGGCACCAATGCAGGCATGCAAATTGAAGCCCTGCACGCTGCGTCCGCTGCCCTTGCATTCGCCGTGCTCGTCGATCGTCACCACGATCACAGGCCGGCCGGTGCGTTCCACCAGCCGGGATGCCACGATGCCAATGACACCGGGGTGCCAATCGCGGCCCCACAGCAGCATCACGCGGTCTTCCAGCCGCTCCGGTTCCTGTTCCAGCAGTTCCTGCGCGGCCTTGAAGATCTGCAGCTCTGTCTCCTGACGCTTTGTATTGATCTCGTTCAGTTTATGGGCCAGCTCTGCGGCGCGGTCCGGGTCCTCACACATCACCAGCTGCAAAGCCGTAACAGCGTTGTCCATGCGGCCAGCCGCATTGATGCGGGGCGCAATGGCGTAGCTGACATTTTCTGCGGTGACCGGTTTGCCCGCAAGGCCCACCTCTTCCAGCAACGCTTCCAGACCCGGACGGTCCGTGTTCTGCAGCTGGCGCAGGCCCGCCTTGACAAGGGTGCGGTTTTCGCCGGTAAGCGGCATCACGTCCGCCACAGTACCCACAGCGGCAAGGTCGCCGCAGTAGTCCAGCATTTCTTCCGGCGGGCAGCCATCCAGTGCGGCACACAGCTTGAACGCCACGCCCGCACCGCACAGGCCCTTGAAGGGACTGGTGTCGTCCTCACGACGGGGGTCTACCACGGCAATGGCCTTGGGCAGAGTTTCCGGCGGCAGATGATGGTCGGTAATGATCAGGTCAATGCCCAGTTCAGCGGCATAATCGGCTTCTTCCACAGCAGAAATGCCGTTATCCACCGTCACGATCAGCTTGCAGCCCTTATCGTGGATGGAACGGATGGCATTGCGCGAAAGGCCGTAGCCGTCGCCCTCGCGGCTGGGCAGCATACATTTTACGGTAGCCCCCATGCCCTTGAGATGCTGGTACAGCAGGGCCGTGGCCGTCACGCCGTCCACATCATAATCGCCGAACACCACAATGGTCTCACCCTCGTCAATGGCCCGCCAGATGCGCTCGCAGGCCTTGTCCATATCGGTGAGCAGCGAAGGGTCGCTCAATTCTTCCTCACCGGCAAGCAGGGTCAGTGCTTCGGTAGGGTCGGTAATGCCGCGGGCCGTCAGCACGCCCGCCAACAGGGCATTTTCCTTCTGCTGGGCGGCAAGGGCGGCCGCATATTTTTGCTCGCTCCACGGCTCGTCGTTCTGTGCGTTATATTCCAGTTCTTCGGTGGCCTGCTCCGCAATCGCCTGCGTCAGCTCCCGCAGCGCGGCACGGTCCAGCGGCTTCAGATTCCATGCACGGTAGGTCATTCAAAATTTCCTCCCGTCAGGCCGTCGTTGGCCAGCATTCCCTGCAGGGCGGCGATCTCAGAAGAGACATCCATCGCTACATCCGAGAGCAGCGTATCATACAGGGTGTCGTAGGCCTGATTCAGCGTGTGAAGGATGCCCGCGATATCGCGGCGGATGGTCTCGGCGTTTTCGCCCTGCTGGCCCTGCACATCGTTGTAGGTGTGCAGCAGCTTGAGGGTGGTGGGGATATAGTATTCCGCAAAGCGGCGGGCCTTGGGCAGGCTTTCCGGGTGTGCTTCCAGCCAGTCACAGATGGCAGTGGTGGTGGTCTGCATATGGTCCAGCTCTTCGCGGCCCTGCGCATCCTGCATCAGCTGTTTTTCCTGCTGCAGCACGGCGGCAAAGCGGCGCGCTGTCTCAAGATTGAGCGGCACATCGTCTGTTTTTTCTGCCGCCGGTTCCGGCTGCGGCGGTGCCTTGGAGGCTGCGGCAGCTTCCTGCGCGGCACGGTAATCCTCAGCAGTCAGGTAAAGCTTTTCCGCTTTTTCGTCCACCCATGCACTCAGCCAGCCATTGCGGATGAATCTGCGCACCCGCTTGAGGGCACGGGCCTTTTTCTCGTCCACGGCTTCCAGCGGCAGGCCCTTTTTGCAGTCAAAGCCTTCTGCTGCCTCGGCCAGACGGAGCAGCGTCTTGCTGGCCTTCAGGCGGGATGCACCGGCAGTGATCATCCACACGAACACGGCGGTGACAGCCGCAAAGCACCAGCCGGTGATCCGCACCGCCCCCAGCGCAAAGCTGCCCATGGCTGCAGCATTTTCAGCCATAAAGCTGTCCTGCAGAAGAGCCTGCAGAACCGCCGCATTGGGCGTAAACAGGCCCGCCGCACCCAGACAGGAAACCGCCGTGATGCCAAAGATCACCGTAAACGTGATGCCGACTGCCAGCAATGCGCAGCCTGCGCTGTAGCGCTTTTTGGCACTGGCGCGGATCTCGTCTGCCGGGGTCGTCTCTGCCTTGCCGAACATCTGCCGGAACCAGCCGGAAACACCTGCGGCCTGCGCGTTGATATCGTCCTCATTCAAGCCCTGTTTTTTCGTATTCTGCGCATTCTGGCGGCTGCGGTAGTATTCATCCCGGCTGTTGCGGAACGCCTTTGCCGCTTCGCCAAGGCCAAAGTTTGCAGCATTCACCGCCGCACGGCCCACACCATAGGCGCGGTCGCCAATGTCCTCCCCTTTGCCCTCAAAGCCATGGGCAAAGGCATCCGACACGGTATCGCCAAAGGCGCGCAGCTGGTCTTCCAGCTCCTGCTGCACCTGACGGCCCTCATTTTCCCTCATTGTATCGTTTTCACGATCGTTCATCGAATTCTTCTCACCCTTCTGCCGGTGCATACCGGCTGATGATGGCGCGGGCCACCCGCAGGCCATCCACGGCGGCGCTCATGATGCCGCCCGCATATCCGGCACCCTCGCCGCAGGGATACAGACCTGCCAGCTGGGTGCATTCAAAATTTTCTTCCCGCTTCAGCCGCACCGGGCTGCTGGTGCGGGTCTCAAGACCCGTAAGGATCGCTTCCGGCGCGGTATAACCCGCAATTTTGCGCTCGTAGGCGCGCAGGCCCGCCCGCAGCGTTTCGGCCAGCTCCTGCGGCAGCAGTGCGCCGAGGTCTGCCGCAGCAACGCCGCGGTCATAGGTAGGCTGCACGCGTCCAATGTTCAGCTGGCCGCGCCCTTCCAGAAAGCTCTGGATGTTCTCTGCCGGAGCGGCATACTCCCCTGCACTGCGCCCAGCGGCGTAGGCTCTGGCTTCCAGTTCCCGCTGGAACGCGATGGCCCGGCGTGGATCGTCTGCAAAGTCCTTGCCTCCCACGCTCACCACCACGGCCGCATTGGCATTTTTGCCATTGCGGGCGTGGAAGCTCATGCCGTTGGTCACTACACGGCCTTCCTCGCTGGCCGATGCCACCACCTGCCCGCCGGGGCACATGCAGAAGGTGTAAACGCACCGCTCCCCCACATGCTGGGAGAGCTGATACTCGCCCCGCGGCAGAGCCGGATGCCCGGCAGCCTCGTGATATAAGCTCTTTTCGATCTCACTCTGCAGATGCTCGGCGCGGAAGCCCACGCTGAACGGCTTGCATTCCAGCTGCAGGCCGCCGTCCATCAGCATCCCGAAGGTATCGCGGGCCGAGTGGCCCACCGCGAACACCAAAGCTTCGCAGGCAAAGGTGCCATTTGTGGTAAAAATGCCGGTGAGCTGACCATTTTTCTGTTCAAAGCCGGTCAGGGCCGTGTTGAAATGCACCTCACCGCCCAGAGCTTCGATCTCCTTGCGGATAGAGGTGATCACACCGCGCAGCAGGTCGGTGCCCACGTGGGGCTTCTGCTTCCAGGCGATCTCCTCCGGCGCACCGTGCTGCAGGAACACCTCGGTAACAAAGCCGCACAGCTCATCGCCGATGCGGGTGGTCAGCTTGCCGTCCGAAAAGGTACCGGCACCGCCCTCGCCAAATTGAATGTTCGCATTCACATCCAGTTCGCCGGTAGCAGAAAAATGTTCCACTGCCTTTACGCGCTCGTCCAGCGCCGGGCCGCGCTCCAGCACAATGGGCTGATAGCCCTGCCGGGCCAGCAGCAGCGCTGCAAACAGGCCCGCCGGGCCAAGGCCGCACACCACAGGCCGATGTGCCAGCGGCTGGATGCCATTCTGCACCGAAAAATCCACCTTCTGCTGCAGAGAAGCATCACCACAGCGGGCTGCAAAAGCCGCTTCCTCGGCAGGTTCTTTCAGGGTGACAGCCACGGTATACACCAGCTTGGGCTGGCCGTGGCGGGCATCCACCGAGAGCTTTGTCACGCCCAGATGCTGCACCTTTCCGCGCGGAATGCGGGCGGCGTGCAGGGCTTTTTCAAATGCCTGCGGCTCTCCGGCAGAGAGCGGCAGACGGATGTTGCGAACCAGAATCATGTTATCGTGTGTTCCTTTTAGTTTCAGTTGCTTTCGATGCGGCACTGCAGCACATAGCTGCCCAGTGCAAAGATCTTGCCGTTGGAGGGCACATACAGGCGGCAGGCAATGTTCTGCTCGCCGGTCGCCACCGAGAAATCCTCGGCATCGATCTCAATGACCACCTGCTCCGGGGTCAGCGTTTCGATCGCACCCTTGGGGCCGCAGAGCGTTACATTCATCAGGCGTTCGGTCTGCACCGTCAGCTGGTAGGTAGAGGGCAGATTGACCACCTGCACGCAGGTATTGGGCAGGTTCATGGTCTTGGTTCCCAGATTGGAGCAGTCAAAGCTGACCGTAATGGTGGAAATGTTATCCAGCAGATAGATGTCTGCGGGCAGGTCGATGGGCAGCTCATAGCTCTTGTTCAGTGTAAAGGTGGAAAGGTCGATATTGCCGATGGGCAGCGTGGACAGCATATCGATCTTGGCTGCCGGACCTGCCACCTTGAGCTGCTTGCGGCTGAGTGCATATACCAGCACCGAATCATCAAAATCACGCGGTGCATTGATGAAATTCACGTCCACCGGCAGCGTTGCCATCTTGTACACCTGCAAGGTCACATCCACGCTGTTCTCTTCCAGCTCCGTGTACTCAAACTTGACTTCCTTGCCGCCGGAGGTATAGAAGCGCAGCGGCGTGTTCAGCGTGATGGACTCGGTCAGTTCGCCGCTGTAGGTCACCTCTGCTGTGCAGGTAGCAACTTTATCCAGCTCACTGCTGGGGCCGGAAAGAGTGATATTCTCCTTGGAAACATCCGTACTATAAAGGATATAGCCGTCCGCGATGGTCAGGTAGTTGGTGGTAATGGTCACAGGCAGGGTCTTTTCCTCCACCACGTCAAACACCACATCCACCGTGTTGTCATTGCCTTCCATGGTCACGGTCACACCGTTCAGCAGGCCGTTGGCACCGCGTACCAGCAGGCGCAGGGTCTTTTCGCCGCTGTCGCGTACGCTGGAAAAATCCGGGTAGACCACAAAGTCGGAAGCCGTCAGCCCGCCGATGGTGTAGCCGTCGCCGGAGATCTTCAGGTTCACGGTCTTGTCCTGTGCGCTGACGATGCTCAGGCCCCGGGAGGTGTAAGCTGCGGAATCGTAGGTATAATCCACCGGCACATTGTAAATGGTGTTGGTGGTGCCGGGCTGGACGATGATCGTGACCACCATCCATGCAACGATGGCGCCCAGCACCGAAAGTGCCAGCCGGATGCGGCGGTCGTCCAGAATGTTTTTCTTATGGGCGACCGCAGGCTTTGCGCCATTTTTCTTGTTGGGTTCGTTGTTCATTGCGCATCGTCCTCCTTCTGGCTGACCCATTTCCACAGACGGTCCAGCTGACCGCGCCAGCCGCTGACCGTCGTCTTTTCGGTGGTGGTCTCCTTAGGGATCATCTCATCCACCAGACGGGTATACAGGGTCTGGCGGTCAAAATGGCGGATCAGCACGCCGTTCTTTGCCATGGAGATGATGCCGGTCTCCTCGCTGACCACGATGGCGATGGCGTCGGAATTTTCGGCAATGCCAAGGCAGGCGCGGTGACGGGTGCCCATATCCTTGCCAAGATCCAGATTGTTGGAAAGCGGCAGCACACAGCCCGCGGCTTTGATGCGGCCATTCTCAATGATGGCAGCACCATCGTGCAGGGGCGTGCCCTCGTAGAAAATGGTGCCCAGCACTTCCAGATTGACCGCACTGTTCACCGGCGTGCCGGTGCGCACGATCTCCGAAAGGTTCGTGTGGCGTTCCAGCACGATCAGTGCACCGGTCTTGGTCTCAGAAAAGCGCTCTGCCGCATCGCAGATGGCAATGATGGCGCTGCGCCATGCACCTTTCAGGCTGGGATCGTTATAGCGGCCTTTGACATTGAACAGCTTGGCGGCCCACTGGTCGGTCTGGCCCATGCGCTCCAGCGCACGGCGGATCTCTGGCTGGAACAGCACCACCAGCGTCAGCAGGCCTACCTGCAGCAGTGAGTTCAGCAGCCATGTAACGGTACGCATGTTCAGCGTTTCTGCCACCAGATAGACGGCCATCACCAGCAGCGCACCCTTGAACAGCTGGCCGGCGCGGGTGCGGTTGACAATGCCCAGCAGCTGGTAAATCAGGAAGGAAATGATGATGATATCCAGCAAATCGACCAGTTTGAAGGTCTGGAAATTTGCAATGATCGCGTTCAGAGTCATTGGTACACGCTCCCGTTTACAGTGTTTCGATCAGGGCAACAGCGTGGGCGGCAATGCCCAGCCCCTCACCGGTAAAGCCCAGATGTTCCTCGGTGGTGGCCTTTACACTCACGGCATCCACCGGCAGGCCGAAGGCATCGGCCAGATTCTGGCGCATGGCCGGAATGTACGGCGCAAGCTTGGGCCGCTGACACAACAGCGTCGCGTCGATATTTTCAATGCGGAAGCCGTGCTCCTTTAAAATTTCGGCCACACGGCGGGCCAGCTTCAGGCTGTCGGCACCGGAGTAAGCCGGGTCATTGTCCGGGAAATGCTGGCCGATATCCCCCAGCGCAGCGGCACCCAGCACAGCATCCATCACCGCATGGGCCAGCACATCTGCATCCGAGTGGCCCAGCAGGCCTTTTTCAAAAGGCACTTCCACGCCGCCCAGGATCAGCTTGCGGCCTTCCACCAGACGGTGCACGTCATAACCATGTCCAATGCGCATTTTGTGTTCCTCTTTCTGATCCGGGCGGGGCAAGTCCTCGCGGGTCGTGATCTTATAATTGGCGTAATCGCCCTGCGTCAGCTGCACGGCGCGGCCGGTCAGCTCGAACAGGCTGCAGTCGTCGGTGACAAGGCGGGCTTTTTCGGCATCCAGCTCTTCCAGCGCAGCAAGGTACTCTGCGCGGTCAAAGCACTGAGGGGTCTGCACCGCATACAGGGTGCTGCGGTCGGGCGTTGTGTACACAAGGCAGGCATCCGGCACGGTCTTTCCGTTGCCGCGCGCTGCAGCCTTGATGGTATCCTTTACCGGTACGGCAGGTGCAGCTGCGCCGCACCTGGCCGCTGCTTCCAGCGCTGCTGTGATGACGGCCTGACTGACGAAGGGTCTTGCCGCGTCGTGCACTGCCACAAGCTCCCCTGCTGCCGCCAGCACGCCGTTTTTTGCGCTCTCGGCGCGGGTGGTGCCGCCCGTTACGATCTGCACAGGCTTTGTGCAGTCTGCTGCCTGCTGCTCCACAAAGGCGCGGTTCTTACCGGCCACCAGCACGATCTCCGTGACAAGCGGGTCCTGTTCAAACGCGCGGATGCTGCGGTGCAGCACGGTCTCGCCGCCCAGATCAAAGCTGAGCTTGTCAAAGCCCATGCGTGTGGAAGACCCCGCCGCCACCAGCACTGCGGATACTCTCTTTTCCAATTTCTTCACCTGCCCAATTCCTATAGTAAGCCATATTTTATTATAGCGTATAACTTCCCAAACTGCAACCAATATTCTACAGCAAAAATGCCCCTCTGCACACAGCAGAGGGGCACAAACTTGTTCTTGATGGAGTTTACTTCAGGATCGGCTCAATGGCAGCAGCCAGAGCATCCTTCTGTGCCTGTGCTTCAGCCAGATCCTTGCCCAGAGTGGTGAAGTAGGTCTTGATCTTCGGCTCCGTGCCGGAGGGACGCACCACAACGGTAGCGCCGTTTTCCAGTGTGTAGATCAGCACGTTTGCAGCGGGCAGGCCGGTCTCCTCGGGCTTCTTGTAGTCGGTCACCTTGACCACCTTGTGGCCAGCCAGCTCGGCGGGCGGGTCATCACGCAGCTTCTGCATGATGGAAGCCATCTTCTCCATGCCGGTCAGGCCGGGGAACTCGAAGCTGTCCACCTTGTTCAGGTAGCGGCCATACTGTTTATAGATCTCTTCCAGACGCTGCTTGATGGAGGAACCGATGCTGCGGTAGTAAGCGGCCATTTCGCAAATCAGCATGGAACCGATGACGGCATCCTTATCGCGTACATAGGGGCCGGCCAGATAGCCGTAGCTCTCCTCGAAGCCAAAGATGAAGCGGTCCACCTCACCGGCAGCTTCCAGATTTGCGATCTGGTCGCCGATCCACTTGAAGCCGGTCAGCACGCTGCGCATTTCCACGCCGTAGTGTGCGGCAATGGCATCGGCCAGAGGAGTGGATACGATGGACTTGACGGCCACCGGGTTTTTGGGCATGGTGCCCTTCTCGATGCGGCCTGCGCAGATGTAATCCAGCAGTAGAGCGCCCATCTCGTTGCCGGATACCAGCTCATAGCTGCCATCCGGGCACTTCATGGCAATGCCCACGCGGTCGGCATCGGGGTCGGTGGCCAGCATCAGGTCGGCACCAGTCTTGGTTGCCAGCTCCAGACCCAGCTTCAGAGCCTCGAAAATTTCGGGGTTCGGGTAGGAGCAGGTGGTAAAGTAGCCGTTGGGGTACTCCTGCTCGGGCACGATGGTGATATCGGTGATGCCCATATCGTTCAGCACATGAGTGACAGGCACCAGACCGGAACCATTCAGCGGGCTGTACACCAGCTTCAGGCCGGCAGTCTTGCACAGGCCCGGGCGCACCTGACGGGCCTCAATGGCATCATACAGTGCCTTCTTGCAGTCGTCGCCCACAAAGCGGATCAGTCCCTGCTCCACGCCCTCGGCAAAGGAGATGTACTTTGCACCGGTCAGCACATCCGTCTTCTGGATCTCATCGTACACGATGGCAGCAGCATCATCGGTCATCTGGCAGCCATCCGGGCCGTAGGCCTTGTAGCCGTTGTACTTGGCCGGGTTGTGAGAAGCCGTGACCATGATACCAGCATTGCACTGGTAGTAACGGGTAGCAAAGCTCAGTGCAGGCACAGGCATCAGAGCATCGTAAATGCGCACCTTGATACCGTTTGCCGCCAGAACGCCTGCGGCGGTCTTGGCAAAGATATCGCTCTTCAGGCGGCTGTCGTAGCTGATAGCCACAGTCTGGCTGCCGCCCTGAGTCTTGACCCAGTTTGCCAGACCCTGCGTGGCCTGACGCACAACATAGATATTCATACGGTTGGTGCCAGCGCCCAGAACGCCGCGCAGACCAGCGGTGCCAAACTTCAAAGCCACAGCAAAGCGGTCCTTGATCTCGTCATCATTTCCCTCGATCTTGGCCAGCTCCGGCTTCAGATCAGCGTCTTCCAGCTCTGCAGCCATCCAGCGCTTATATTCATCCAAATACATCTTGCACACCTTACCTTTTGTAAATTTTTCCGCAAAAAGAACAGGTTTGGTTAAACCTACTTATAATATAAACTCTCCGCATCCATGTGTCAATTGCGTAATCTGCAACAAGATTTGCAGTTCAAAACCGGCATATGGCACAAAATTCCAAGTTTTTCCCGGTAAAGTCGGGAACTGTCCCGGCCTCGCCTGCATTTTCCAGCAGTTCATAACTCTGGCCTGCATCGTCCAGAACGTCCAGCCACTGCTCCAAACCGACGCTGTTTTCACACAGGTAGCGCAGCAGCTGCATTGCCCGGGCAAAACTGTCCTGCAGCAGCACCGCGCTGCGGCGCACCCGGCCATCCTGCTCCTGCCGCAGCTCCATTACAACGCCCTGCGCAGCGGCGGCGCCGCAATATACAAGGGTGTGGGCATGCTGCAGCCCTTCCAGTTCTGAATATGTACGGATATAGCGGCAGTATTCTTTGCTCATCATGGAAAACTCTCTCCTCTCTATCGCATTGACATCTTTCCTGCCCTTTACTATAATGAATTTAGAAGTATTTTTGTGTCGAAGTATGGCATAATCATCCATTATTTTCCACTTTTGCCAATTCTTTTCCGTCATATCATCCGCTGGGATAAGGGAGAACAACATGTATTCTGTTACCAGAAGCTTTGGTCTGAACGGCCTGAGCGGCTTTGCCGTGGCAGTGGAGGCCGACATTTCCGGCGGTCTGCCCGCCTTTTCCATCGTGGGCCTGCCGGATTCCGCTGTGCGTGAAAGCGCCGACCGTGTGCGCGCCGCCATCAAAAATCTGGGCTTCAAGTTCCCGGACCGGCGCATTACCATCAATCTTGCCCCGGCGGATGTGCGCAAGACCGGCCCGGTGTACGACCTGCCGCTTCTGCTGGCAGTGCTCACTGCCAGCGGCCAGCTGGAGGATGTGCCTGCTGACGCGGCATTTCTGGGCGAACTGGCACTGGACGGCACCCTGCGGCCGGTTTCCGGCGTGCTGCCCATGGCGCTGGCTGCAGCAGAAAATGGCACCCACGCCCTGTATGTACCTGCCGAGAATGCCGCCGAAGCAGCCGAGACCTGTGCCGACAGCATGGCCGTCTACCCCGCCCACACGGCACGCGAAGTTGTAGATGCCCTGCGCGGCATCTCCCCGCTTGCCCCGGCGGCTGTTGTTCCCTTTGACCCTGCAGACGCATGGGCACAGGTGCCGGATTTTGCGGACGTGATGGGCCAGTCGCTGGCGCGGCGGGCTATGGTCATTGCTGCCGCAGGCGGACACAATGTTTTGCTCATTGGCGCACCCGGCACCGGCAAATCCATGCTGGCAAAGCGTCTGCCCGGCATCCTGCCGCCGCTCACCCGTGAGGAAGCCGTGGAGACCACTAAAATTTATTCCATTGCAGGGCAGCTGCCGCAGGGCCGGGGCCTGATCTCTGCACGGCCTTTCCGCAGCCCGCACCACTCGGCCAGTGCCGCAGCTCTGGCTGGCGGCGGCGCACAGTTCCGGCCCGGCGAGTGCAGCCTTGCCAACTGCGGTGTGCTGTTTTTAGACGAATTGCCGGAGTTCTCCCGCGAGAGTCTGGAAGTGCTGCGCCAGCCGCTGGAGGACGGCCAGATCACCGTGAGCCGAGCGGCAGGCAGTGCCACCTATCCCAGCCGCTTCCAGCTGGTAGCCGCCATGAACCCCTGTAAGTGCGGCTACTACGGTCATCCCACCCGGCAGTGCACCTGTTCGCCCAGTGCTGTACGGCAGTACCGCAGCCGTGTGTCCGGCCCGCTGCTGGACCGCATCGACCTGTGCGTGGAGATGGACCCCATCGCCTTTGACGAGCTGCACGCCGTCGCCCCTTCCGAGAGCAGCGCCGATCTGCGCAAACAGGTGCTTACCGCCCGGGCCATTCAGGCAAAGCGCTATGCCGCCCCGGGTTTTGAGGGTGTGCTCTGCAACGCCCAGCTCACCGCCGGGCAGGTGCGGCGCGTCTGCCGCATGACCCCTGCCGCCGAGCGGCTGCTGCGCGCCTCCTACGACGCTTTGGGCCTTTCCGCCCGCGCCCATGACCGTATCCTGCGGGTGGCCCGCACGGTGGCCGATCTGGCAGGCAAACAGCTGCTGGACGAGGACTGTGTGCTGGAAGCCTTGCAGTACCGGGCACAGGAAAAAGTGGAAGTATAAAAGCCTTTCCGTCTTTGCTTCGCAGCTCTGCCTTCCCCGAAAAGGGAAGGTCTTGTGTGGTTTACCGTTACGCGCAAAAAAAGCCATCTGTATCTTTCCAAATGCTCAATACGAGCAGGAGATCACAGATGGCTTTTTATAATTGCTTTTTAGAATCTGCGCCATGTATCCGGCAGGAACAGCACCAGCATCGGGAAGATCTCCAGACGGCCGGCCAGCATATCAAAGATCATCACCAGCTTTGCGGGGTTCGTAAAGCTGCCAAAGTTCATCATGGGGCCTACCTGCGCAAGGCCCGGGCCGATGTTGTTCAAAGTAGCTGCAATGGCTGTGAAGTTCGTCACCATATCAAAGCCATCCAGACTGATGAGCAGGAAGGAGACCACGAAGATGAAGAAATACGCGCCCATAAACACATTGGTGGTGCGGATGGTCTCGTGGTTCAGCAGCTTGCCGTCCATGCGGACGGGGGCCACCACCTGTGGGTGCAGCGCCTGCTTGAGCTCCTTGCCAAGGGTCTTGCCCAGAATGAGCAAGCGGCTCACCTTGATGCCGCCGCCGGTGCTGCCTGCGCAGGCACCAATGAACATGAGCACCACCAGAATTTCTTTGGAGAGGGTGGGCCACAGGTCAAAATCACAGCTGGAAAAACCGGTAGTGGTGATGATGGAACCCACCTGAAAGGCTGCCTGACGCACCGCTTCGCCAAAGCTGTTATAAAGGCTGTAGATATTGGCCGTGATGAGACCCACCGCTGCCAGGATCACCACAAAGTAGCCGCGCACCTCCTCGCTGATGACGCGGTTGAATTTGCGCAGCAGCAGCAGAAAGTAGGCATTGAAGTTGACGCCGAACAGGATCATGAAAATGGTCACGACCCACTGGATGTAGGGAGAAAAGCTGGTAAAGCTGTCGTTCTTGAAGCCGAAGCCGCCGGTGCCCGCCGTGCCGAAGGCCGTGAGCATGGACTCAAACAGCGGCATGCCGCCCAGCATCAGGAATACCAGCTCCAGCACGGTGAGTGCAAAGTAGATGCCGTACAGGATCTTTGCGGTAGACTGCACCTTGGGCACCAGCTTATCCACCTGCGGACCGGGGCTTTCTGCCTTCATCAGGTTGACGTGGGAGCCGCCGGTCAGGGGCAGCAGCGAGAGCAGGAACACCAGAACGCCCATGCCGCCGATCCAGTGGGTGAAGCTGCGCCAGAACAGGATGCCCTTGGGCAGATCCTCCACCCCGGGCAGGATGCTGGCACCGGTGGTGGTAAAGCCGGACACCGTCTCAAACAGGGCATCCACCGGGTTCGGGATGCAGCCCGCCACCACAAACGGAACGGCGCCCACGATGGAAATGACGATCCAGCTCAGCGAGGTAGCAGCAAAGCCCTCCCGCATATAGAACACCTTGCTTTGAGGCTTGATGCCGCGCAGGGCGTAGCCGATGGCGGCGCTGACTGCCGCCGTGATCAGAAACACGCCCAGCACGAACCATTCGCCGTAGATCCAGCTGGCTGCCGCCGGAAGCAGCAGCAACGCGCCCTCGATCAGCATGACATAGCCCAGCAGACGGAAAACGATCGCATAATTCATAGTCTGCCTCCGTCAACCCTCTGCGCCCTTGTCCAGAATATCGCGCAGGTCATGCAGACCATGCTCCAGCGTGACCACGATCACGTTGTCGCCCACCTGGATCTGGTCGCCGCCGCGCGGGATCAGGATCTGATGGCCGCGGGTGATGCAGCACAGCAGCAGATTCTTTTTCAGGTGCAGCTGGCTCAGGGGGACACCGGTGGCAGCGCTCTTCTCGTGGACGGTAAATTCCAGCGCTTCCACACGGTCGTCCAGAATGCGGTACAGCGTCTTGATGTTGCTGCCCGCTTCGTTCTGCAGTGCACGCACATACTGCACGATGTAATCGCAGGTCATGTACTTGGGGTAGACCACGCTGCCCAGATCCAGACCGGCCAGAATATCATCAAATTCCAGACGGTTGACTTTGGTGACCAGCTTGCCGTTGGAGTGCTTTTTGGCAAACAGGGTCAGCAGCACATTCTCCTCGTCGATGTTGGTCAGGGCCACAAAAGCCTCGGTGGACTCCATGCCCTCCGAGAGCAGGAATTCGCGGTTGGAACCGTCCTCGTTCAGGATCTGTGCGCCGGGCAGCTGCTCGGCCAGCTCCATGCAGCGGGCAGGGTCGCGCTCCACGATGCGCACACGCACGTGGTTTTCCAGCAGCTCCTGGCTCAGATAGAAGGCGATGGCACCGCCGCCCACGATGAAGGCATTGCGCACCGGGCGCACCGGCAGGTGGATGCGCTGGAAGAACTCGTGGGCCTTTTCCTGTGTTGCAAGGAAGGTGACCTGATCGCCGTTCTGCAGTACAAAGTTACCGTTCGGAATGATCACGCCGCCGCTGCGCTCCACTGCACACACCAGAATGTCGCTCTTCAGACGGGTGGGGATCTCGCGGATGGCCACGCCATCCAGCCCCTGCTCTGCAGTGAGTGCAAACTTGATCAGCCGCACACGGCCGTCTGCAAAGGTGTCGATCTTGCTTGCACCCGGGAAGCGCAGCAGATGGGAGATCTCCTTTGCTGCAGCCATTTCCGGATTGATGATGGCCGAAATGCCGATCTGCTTTTTGATAAAGTCCAGCTCATGACTGTAGGACGGGTTGCGCACACGGGCAATTGCATGGCAGTGGCCCGCCTTTTTGGCAAACATGCAGCACAGCAGGTTCAGCTCATCCGAACCAGTCACGGCAATGAACACATCCGCGTCTTCAATGCCGGCCTCTGCCAGCGTGGTGATCGAGGAACCGTTGCCCACGATGCCCAGCACATCGTAGCTTTCAGTCAGGTGCTCCACACGCGCTTTGTTGGTATCCACAATGGTCACATTATGGTCTTCCTCACTGAGCTGCCGCGCCAGCGCAGTACCAACCTTGCCGCCGCCCACCAGAATGATCTTCATAACAAGTCCTTTCTCTTTCCGCGTCCCTTCTGCCGGGACAGCACAAATCCATCATAGTATACCATATCTCCTGCCAAAGTTCCACTGTTTTCCACATTATGCAACAAAAACCTGCCAAATGACGCAAAAAAGCCCCGGGAGATACCGTCCCGGAAGCTTTTATTTCATTTAATAGCGCGCCACGCCGTCCTTCGTTACAAGGGCATACACCAGCGGGGCTTCCTCCGGCTTCTCAGGGCCGTATCCAAGGCCGCTGCGGTACTCGGCGGCGGCAGCTTCAAACTTATCGGCTGCGCCGTAGAAGGTGGCAAGGCTCTCGCCCTTCTTTACGTAGTCGCCGCGCTTTTTATGCAGGGTGATGCCGGCGGCAAAATCCAGCGGGTCGCCCTTTTTCTGTCGGCCCGCACCCAGCAGCACGCTGGCAGAGCCGATCTTCTCGGCATCGTTCGCCACAATGTAACCGTCCTGCTCTGCCAGCAGCTCAAAGCTTGCCGCGGGCTGCTCAAACAGGCTGTAATCGTCCAGCACGCGGGTATCGCCGCCCTGCGCCGCAAACATCTCCTTGCACTTTGCAAAGGCAGACCCATCGGCGATCACCGCCTCGGCCATGGCGCGGCACTCGGCAGGAGTGCCCTTATCGGCCAGCACCAGCATGTTCGCCGCCAGCTGCAGGCAGACCTCGGTCAGGTCGGCGGGGCCATGGCCCTTGAGCACATCCATGCTTTCCATGACTTCCAGACTGTTGCCAATGTTATGGCCCAGCGGGGTGTCCATATCGGTGATCATGGCAGCCACCCGGCGGCCGTGATGGGTGCCAATGGATACCATCAGCTTGGCCAGCTCAATGCTCTGGTCTACCGTTTTCATAAAAGCTCCGGTGCCGGTGGTCACATCCAGCAGGATGGCATCCGAGCCGGAAGCCAGTTTCTTGGACATGATGCTGGATGCGATGAGTGGGATGCAGCTGACGGTTGCGGTCACATCCCGCAGGGCATACATTTTTTTATCTGCAATGGCAATGCCCTCGCTCTGGCCAATGACCGACAGACCGATCCTGTTCACCTGCGCAAAGAACTCCTCCTGCGAGAGGGCGGTTCTGGTGCCGGGCACGCTCTCCATCTTATCAATGGTGCCGCCGGTATGGCCAAGGCCCCGGCCGCTCATCTTGGCGATCTTCACGCCGCAGGCCGCCACGATGGGGGCAATGACCAGCGTGGTCTTGTCACCTACGCCGCCGGTGGAGTGCTTGTCCACCTTGATGCCCGGAATGGGCGAAAGATCCACCATCACACCGCTGTGAGCCATCACATCGGTCAGCTCTGCGGTCTCCTCATCGGTCATGCCGCGCAGATAGACAGCCATCATCCATGCAGCCATCTGGTAATCAGTCACTTCTCCGCTGACATAGCCATTGACGATCTGCTCCAGCTCCTCACGGCTGTGCGTACCGCCATCACGCTTTTTTGCGATCAAATCATAAACGCGCATCGTATCACGCTCCTCGTTTTTTCAATAGTACGACATTATAAGATATAGTATAGCAAAATTTCAAACAAAAGCAAGTATCATTCTGTAAACTTTGCCCAATTTTAAACCAAAAAGGGCGCAGCCGCCCGGAAAAGCAGCTGCGCCCTTGTTTTGGGATCACGAGTCGTCGTTTTAGCGGGATCCCTTGTCGTAGGGGATGCCCTCTGCCTTGGGTGCCATGCTGTTCTTGGAGGTAAACGCCAGAATGATCATGGACGCCACGAACGGCATCATGTTGTAGATGTTGCTGGACCAGTGCAGCTGTGCCAGGAAGGTGGAGTCTGCAATGTTTGCCAGACTCTTGAACACGGCAAAGAACATGGCTGCGCCAAAGATGTTGAAGGGCTTCCACTGGCCAAAAATCATAACAGCCATGGCAAGGAAGCCTGCGCCGGCCACACCCACCTCAAAGTTCCAGGTCTGCACCGGGGGCACGATGTAGGCCATACCGCCGATCGCGCCCAGTGCACCGGAAATGACAACACCGGCATAGCGCATCTTGTAGACATTGATGCCCACAGAGTCCGCTGCCTGCGGATGCTCGCCGCAGGCACGCAGGCGCAGGCCAAAGCGGGTCTTGTACAGCACCACATAGCTGATGATCAGCAGAATGATGCCCAGCGGCACAAAAATGCTCAGTTCCAGCCCGCCGATGCTGAACAGGAAAGGCTTGTTGGAGTAGTTCAGCTTTGCACTGCCGCTCTCGCTGAAATACTTTGCAATGACCACCGCAATAGCAGTAGCCAGCAGGTTCAGGGCTGTGCCGCCAATGGTCTGATCTGCCTTCAGGTTGATGGAGGCAAAGGCCAGCAGCAGACTGTACACCATACCGGCCAGTGCCGCCACCAGAACAGAGATCAGCACCACGAGGAAGACCGGCATACTGGAAGGCAGCATGGTCAGGGTGAGAACACCCGCCACACCGCCAATGACCATGATGCCTTCCAGTGCAATGTTGATGATGCCGGAGTGCTCACTGAACATACCGCCCAGTGCCACCATCATCAGAACGATGCCATACAGCAGCGTATATTTGATCAGAAGCAGCATATCACTTGCCCTCCTTTTCGGTTGCAGATCCTGCAGGAGCAGCAGGCTCTGCGTTCACATTGGTTTTATCGGCATTCTTGAACAGCAGTGCGTGGATCTTGCCGCGGAACAGCATGGAGAATGCGCACAGGTAGATGATGATGCCGCTGATCAGGTCCGAGATCTCAGTGGGGTAATACTTGGTGGAAAGGAAGGAGCCGCCCACCGAGATATGGGAAATGAAGATCGCCGAGAAAATGGTGCCAATGGGGTTGGAGCTTGCCAGCAGTGCAACGGAAATGCCGTTGAAGCCCATTGCCGGCAGGCTGGTGGAGTTCAGCGGGTTCCACTGGGACACATTGGACAGATAGTACAGGCCCGCACCAAAACCGGCCAGCGCACCGGCAATGGCCATGGAGAGGATGATGTTCTTCTTCTCGTTGATGCCGGCGTAGCGGGCAGCGCTCTTGTTCAGGCCGACCGCCTTGAGCTCGTAGCCGAAGGTGGTCTTGTTCAGCACCACCCAGATCAGAACAGCCACTGCTGCCGCCAGGAAGATGGCGATGGTGGTGCTGTTGGTCTGGAACAGCTTGTTCAGGCCGAAATCCGGGATGATGGACTGAGCGTAATCGGCGTTCTTGCTGATGTTGATGGTGCGGGTGTTGCGCACATCGTACATGGGGCCGGTGCCGTTCTGATAGATCAGCTCATTGACCAGATACAGGCCGATCCAGTTGAACATGATGGAGGTAATGACCTCGTTGATGTTGAAGTAGGCCTTGAAGAAGCCGGGGATCGCACCCCAGATGCCGCCCAGAATGGTGGCTGCGATCAGACAGACGAACCACGGCAGCTTGAGCATGATGGCGCAGTACAGAGCGCCGTAAGCACCCAGCGTATACTGACCCGCCGCACCGATGTTGAACAGACCGGTCTTGAAGGCAAAGGCCACGGACAGACCGGTCATAATGAGGGGAGCCGCATTTGCCAGCTCCTTGCCGACACCGTAGGGCGCGTCATGGAAGCCGCCCTTCAGGATGCGCACAAAGCCGTCGCCCCATGCGTGGGCCGGGTTGATGGCCAGCAGCACCAGAAAACCGACCACAAGGCCGATCAGGATGCACAGCAGAGCAGCCAGCACACTGGTGATGGAGCTGTTCAGACTGCTGTGGGAAAGTTTTTTCTTGTTCATGTGTTATTTGCTCTCCTTTCCCTGCTTGCGTGCGCCTGCCATATACAGGCCCAGCTCCTGCACGGTGGTGGTCTTGGGGTCAAATTCGCCCACGACCTCGCCCTCGTACATCACAAGGATTCGGTCGGACAGGTTCATCACCTCGTCCAGCTCCAGACTGACCAGCAGCACAGCCGTGCCCTTATCGCGCTCGGCCACGATCTGACGGTGGATGTATTCAATTGCACCAACGTCCAGACCGCGGGTGGGCTGGACTGCCACCAAGAGCTTCGGGTCCTTATCGATCTCACGGGCAATGATGGCCTTCTGCTGGTTGCCGCCGGACATGCTGCGCACGGTGGTCAGGCTGCCCTGACCGCTGCGCACATCGTACTGGGCAATGAGCTTATCGGAATATTCGCGCACCTTATCGCTGCGGATAAAGCCGCCCTTCTGGAACTCGGGCTGCCAGTAGCGCTGCAGCACCATGTTGTTTTCCAGACTGTAGTCCAGCACAAGGCCGTGCTTGTGGCGGTCCTCCGGGATATGGCTCATGCCGTCCTTGGAGCGCTGACGGATGGACTCGTTGGTGATGTCCTTGCCGTCCAGTGTGATCTTGCCGCTGCTGATCTTTTCCAGACCGGTCAGGCCGTAGACGAACTCGGTCTGACCGTTGCCCTCGATACCGGCAAGACAGACGATCTCACCGGCGTGCACCTGAAAAGAGACATTCCGGACTGCATCCTTCTTGTGCTGGGCATTGTGCATGGTGATGTTTTCCACATCCAGCACCACTTCGCCGGGGTTGGCAGGCTTTTTGTCCACCTGCAGCTGCACATCACGGCCCACCATCATGCGGGAAAGCTCTTCCTTGGTGGTATCCTTGATGTCCACGGTACCCATGCATTTGCCCTTGCGCAGAACTGTGCAGCGGTCTGCCACAGCCATGATCTCGTTGAGCTTGTGGGTAATGAACAGGATGGACTTGCCTTCCTTCTTGAACCCGCGCATGATCTCCATCAGTTCGTCGATCTCCTGCGGGGTCAGCACTGCGGTAGGCTCGTCGAAGATCAGGATCTCGTTGTCGCGGTACAGCATCTTCAGGATCTCAACGCGCTGCTGCATACCAACAGAGATATCGCTGATCAGTGCATCCGGGTCCACGCGCAGGCCGTACTTTTCGCTCAGGGCCATCACCTTTTTGCGTGCCTCGGCCTTCTGCAAAAAGCCCATCTTGTTGGGTTCCACGCCCAGAATGATGTTGTCCAGCACGCTGAAGCATTCCACCAGCTTGAAGTGCTGGTGCACCATGCCGATGCCCAGTGCGTTTGCATCATTGGGGTTGCGGATAGCAACCTCCTTGCCGTTTTTGCGGATCTGACCAGCTTCCGGCTGGTACAGGCCAAACAGCACGCTCATCAGTGTACTTTTGCCGGCGCCGTTCTCGCCCAGCAGGGCATGTACCTCGCCTTTGCGCAGCTGCAGGGTGATATCGTCGTTTGCTTTGATCCCAGGAAACTCCTTGGTAATGTGGAGCATTTCGATCACAAAATCCTCTGCCAATCTGCTCACTCTCCTTTCGTGTCGTTTCGACACCGATACTTCTTTAAGTTCCATTATACCTGATTTGCGGCAATTTGCACATGTCTTTTTTGCTTTTTGGCAGAAAGCACAGACAATAGTATTACTTTTATGTCCTTTTCACGAAGAATCCGCTGCATTTTTCCCGCATTACGCCAATAGAAGACAGAAAAAAAGCGGGACACCCCGTTACAGGATGCCCCGCTTTGAAAAGAACTATCGATCGTCCGCAGGCAGGCCTGCCGGACAACAGCTTACTGGATGTAGTTGACAGTGGTGAACTCGCTGACGGTGGGCTTGGTAGCGTCGTCGGAGCTGTTATCAACAGTGATCTCGCCGCTCTTGATCTTGCCCTTGACTTCCTCGTACTCGTCGGTGGTGAAGGACTCGAAGTTCCAGCTGTCTGCATCGGTGGGCAGGCCGACATAATCGCCGTCCTCCAGACCGAAGTTGCCGTTGGAAGCTGCGATGTCGCCCCAGCTGCCGGCCTCGATATCAGCCAGAGCAGTGTTGACAGCCTCGGACAGGCCCTTCATAGCGGAGGTGATGAACGGGTTATAAGCGTAGGTGCCGTCTGCAACGCCGTTTGCACCGATGTAGTTCTGGTCAACATCAACGCCGATGACGTAGCCGTTGTTCTTCAGAGCAGCCTCAACAGCGGAGGTGTAGATGCCGCCGCCGCAGGCAAAGACGACCTGAGTGCCGTTGGAGTACCAGCCCTCCATACGGGAGGTGATGTTTGCATCACCGTAGAACTGGCCGCCGTAGAAGTAGTTGATCTCGATGTTCTGGCCCAGCTCAGCAGCAGCGGCATCAGCGCCCTGCACGAAGCCGTAGCCGTAACGGATAACAGCGGGAACAGCCATGCCGCCCAGGAAGCCCAGCTTGGTCTTGCCGTCCTTTGCGATGGCGTAGCCTGCCAGATAGCCTGCCTGCTCCTCTTTGAAGGTGATGCAGTAGCAGTTGGCAGGGATGGCATCGGTGCCGATATCGCCCTGCGTCACATCGATGGCGATGAACTTGACATCGGGATACTGGTCAGCAGCCCATGCCAGAGAAGCACCGTACAGGTAGCCGACGCAGACGATCACATCAGCGCCGTCGTTGACAGCCTGACGGATCATGGTCTCGCGGTCCTCATCGGAAGCGTCAGCCTCGGGGATGTAGTACTGGCAGTCATCACCCATGTAGCTGGAAACAGCAGCCCAACATGCCTGGTTGAAGCTCTCATCATCGATCGTGCCGGTATCGCAGGTCAGAGCGACCTTGACGATCTTCTCACCGCCCTCAGCAGCAGAGGAAGCAGTAGAAGCAGCAGCGGAAGAAGCGGTGCTGGCAGAAGAAGCGGAAGAACCGCCGCAGGCGGTCAGAGCAGCGGCAGCGGCAGCAGCACCAGCCACAGCCAGAAAGTTACGACGAGAAATCTTCATAAGAAACTCTCCTTTATTTTAAAAAATCGCGTCAAACAAATAAAATGCGCAGAGCTGCACATTTACTGGCTCAAGTATAACGGCAAGCCGTGTCAGATGCAAGCGAATTCCGATTACAAAATCTTTACAATAATTTTGTCAGTTTTTATCAAAAGTAGTATTTATGCACAAATTTGCCGTAGTTCCGGCCATTTTCCGTGCACTCCCTGTGTTTTGCCGCACAATGCACGTATTTCCGTCACTTTATTGTCCTGCAGTGTGCCTCTGCGCTTTTATCCCGTTACTTCACGGCACGGTTGCCCGCCACATTGGAGGGGCCAAAACCGAAGGGCAGCAGTTCGTCCATGCTGCGCTCGATAAAGTCTTCCGGTGTCTTTGCCATGATAACGTTCAGTTCCGGCCCGCCGAATTCAAACAGAGCCTGGCGGCACACCCCGCAGGGAGAAGTGATCTGCTCGTTTACCTCGCCGCGGCGGCTGCCCACCACAGCAATGTCGGTGAACTCGGTCACGCCCTCGGCCACCGCCTTGAACAGAGCCGTGCGCTCTGCACAGCTGGTGGGGGTAAAGGCAGCGTTCTCCACGTTGCAGCCGGTAAAAATGCGGCCATCCTTGGCGCGCAGGGCAGCGCCCACCATAAAATCGCTGTAGGGCACATAGGCTTTTTCCCGTGCAGCCAGTGCCATGCGGATGAGCTCCTTCTTTTCTTCCAGGGTCAGGTTTGTCATATCCGTCACTCCTTTTTTGGTTTTCAAGGGTCGAAAACAGCGCGGCAAGCCCTTTTGCAGGCAAACCGCGCTGAAATGCGTTTTTAACGCTTAGTATTCTGCACCCAGTGCTACCTTCATCATATCGGTAAAGCTCTTCTGGCGCTGTTCTGCCGTGGTGATTTCCGGCGAAACAAAGCTGTCGGAAATGGTCAGCAGGCAGGCAGCGTTCTTGCCCAACACCTGTGCATTGGCAAACAGGGCAAAGCTCTCCATCTCCACGCACAGGCAGCCGCGCTCGTCGCGCAGCTTTTCCCAGTAGGTGGGCTTTGCATCGGAGGGCTGACGGTAGAACACATCCGAAGAGTGGATGTTTCCCTCGATGAGGGGGATGCCCTGCTTTGCGGCAGAAGCGCGCAGCTTGTCATTCAGGCTCTGGCTGGGCAGCGTGATGTCCCCTTCAAAGCCGCTCTGCACACGGGCATAGTTGCTCTCGCTCACAGCACCGGCGGCCAGCACCACGTCAAACAGCTTGGCCTTGTCGGTATAGCTGCCGGCAGAGCCGATGCGGATGATGTTCTCTACATCGTAGAACTTGAACAGCTCATAGGAATAAATGCCGATGGAAGGCATGCCCATGCCGCTGCCCATCACGCTGATGGGACGGCCCTCGTAAGTGCCGGTAAAGCCAAGCATGCCGCGCACGCCGGTCACCTGACGCACATCCTTGAGGAAGGTGTCCGCAATGAATTTTGCACGCAGAGGATCGCCCGGCATCAGGACGGTCTTTGCAAAATCGCCTTTTTCAGCACTGATGTGAGGGGTAGACATAAGATCATCTCTCCTTTTCTGTTACATAATACAGCAGATGGGCCTTCTCCGGAGAAAAATCCCTCTGCAAACTTACCTATACTTTCTGCGGTTGAACACATTCTGCGGCGCGATGTAGCTGCCGTTGCGGCGGATCTCAAAGTGGCAGTGGTTGCCGCTGGAGCGTCCGGTGCTGCCCACATAGCCGATCAGCTGGCCCTGCTTGACGGTCTGACCAGAGTGCACCGCCAGCGACAGACAGTGCGCATACACCGTGGTGTAGCCGCTGCCGTGGCTGATGATGATGGAGTAGCCATAACCCGTACCGGCACCGGCCTTGTTGTAGCCGGCCTTGGTCACGGTGCCGCCCGCCGATGCGTAGATGGGCGTACCGGCAGCCGCACAGATATCCACACCCTTGTGGCTGCCGCCGTACCAGCGCGAGCAGTTCCGGTAGCCGGGCACCGGCCAGATGAACTGACCGCTGCCGGTGATGTAGCTGGTGCTGCTGGTCACCTTTTTGGTGCCCTTCACGATCTTTTCCGTGACAGGCTCCTGCACCACTTCCGTGCTTAGGATCTTCTGGGAAAGCTGGATGCCGTCGGTGTTATAAACACGCTGCGCCGTGATCTGACGCAGGCCGTTCACACCGTTCTGCACCGTTTTCTTGGTACCCACCGTGTACTCGTTGGAGGTGGTGGTCTCGGTGGTATAGGGGATCTCCTCCTGCCAAGTCTCCACCTTGGTGATGCGCACTTCCAGCGTAGCTTCCTGCTTGGTCACGATCAGCTCATCACCGGCCTGAATGTTGGATTTTTCATTCAGCTGTGCGCCTTTGAAGCTGGGGTTCAGCTCGCACAGCTCCCGGAAGGTCAGGTCGTTTTTCTGGGCGATGCTCCACAGCGTGTCGCCTGCGCCCACTGTGTAGATCTTTTCCTGCTGCTGCACACCGGAAAGTTCCTTTTCCACATCCGCTTCGTCCTGAAAGCTGTCGTTGAAGTAGATGCCGTTTTCCAGCGTGACTTCCTTGTTGAAGCCCACGGTCACGTTGGAGTTCTCAGGGTCCTCATAGGGTTCCAGCAGGCTGCTCAGGTAGCTCTGCAGGCTGACACCATCGCTGCACACTGCGGTCAGCTCGCCATCCAGATACAGGGCCGTGCCCTCGCTGATCTCGTCGCTGGCGCTCTTCAGGATTGCGTCCGCCATCTCGTTTTCATCCATGGTCTTGTGGGCCACGGTAACGGTGTAGGTAGGCTCCACGGTCCACTTTGCATGGTCGGTGTCTGCGTAGTTGATACGCTCCTGCACCGCCTCACGGGCCGAGTTGAACACATCCTCATTGGCCACATAGCCGACGGTCTGGCCGTTCACCTGCACCTCCAGCGCATAAGGCTGGCGGACGGTATGGTTGAACACGGTCACCATAACGGCCAGTGCGCACACCGGCAGCACATACATGGCCATGCGCGGCAGTGTTTTCAGGTTGCGGCGCACGCCGCTGGCCAGATAATGTACGCTGGCTTTGCAGGCTGCGGCAAAGCCTTTTTCTTTCCGCACCCGTTGGGCGTGCACCAGCAGCGAACCGCAGCCCCGGAAGAACAGCCAGATCGGGCCGAACAGGTCCCGGAACATCTGCGCTGCCCCCGGGAACGCCATTGCCGCAGTATTTGCCAGCAGCGTCGTAAATGCCTGCCACAGCCACAGCCAGCCGCTGCGCAGGCCGCGCCCAACGCGGACGAATACATACTCTGTAGAATAGCCCAGTGCATACAGCGTCTCCCCGATGACTGGCACGGCAGAATTCTGGGCAAGCTTTCTGCCAAAATCATTCACATGATTCTGGGTTTTACGGCGCAGCCGGTGCCGGTGCAAAAGCCCCATGCATTGCAGCTGTGCCCAAAGGGAGCGCAGCCTCTGGCCGCGTTTCGGTTTTACCGGTGAAGCGGGCTGCTGCTCCTTTGTCTTGTCTTCGATCAAAAGGTTTTTCTCCTTCCTTGCCGCCAATGCACACACGGTGCCGGGATAAGACGGCGGCGGTCTTGGGCGCACATGCCCTTTCCAGCAGGCTCATGCACGCAATATTCTTATTTTATTATACACCCTGCCGTCTTTGAAACAAGCATTGTCACAAAATTTGGGCGGTTCTTTCACTTACTTTTCACCAAAAAGCGGTTTCATATCCTGCGGCAGCGGGCTTTCCACCGCAACAGTCTTCCAGTTATTTCCATTTGCCAGACATTCCACCCGGATTCCGTCCTCCACCGGGGTGTACACCGGCACCCGGAAGCTCTGCCTTGCGCAGTGCAGCGCCTGCCGCCCAATGCGCTCCCGGCTCCCGCCGTAAAGGTCATCCCCAGCCAGCGGGTGGCCGATGGACGCAAAATGCACCCGGATCTGATGGGTGCGGCCCGTTACCGGCACACAGGCTGCAAGGCTCAGGCCGTTTTCTGCTTTTAATATGGTATACTCGGTACGGCTGGGCTTGCCGTCCGGGGTCACGCAGCGGCCAATGATGCTCTCCGCCTGGCGGCCAATGGGCGCGTCGATCACGCCCGGCCCCAGCGGCAGCTTCCCCTCCACAACGGCATAGTAGAGCTTTTCCACATTCCGGGCCAGCAGCGGCGCAGCGTAGGCGTGCTTTGCAGCCAGAACAAGGCCGCTGGTATCCTTATCGATACGGTTCACCGGGCGGAACACCGGGCTGATGCCCTGCTGCGCGGCCCATGCCGCATACCCGTTGGCAAGGGTATCGTAGGGGTAGTTCAGGGTGGGATGCACGGCCAGATGGGGCGGCTTTTCCAGCACCACCGCAAATGCATCCTCATAGACCACGTTTACCGGGATCTCCGGCTGCGGGGCCACGCCTTCCCCTTCCGGCGGCAGCTCAAAGCTGACCGTCTGCCCCGGGTACACCCTTCGGTTGGCAAGAACAGGCTCTCCATCCGCAAAAAAGCCGCTGCCCCGGAACTTGACTGCACGGGCAAGGTCGGTGGAGACGGCACACTGGCGCAGAAAATTGCGCAGAAGCACTCCGTTTTGGGTCTGCAGCGTATCGGGCACCGTAAAAAACAGCCGCATATGCACCCCCACCTCCTGCGCAAAAAACATAAAAATGTATAAGATATTATATCAAAAAAGGCTTCTACTTGCAAATCCTGCTTTTTTATGGTATCATGAGGAGCGGAAAACGAGTGGAACATACGGCGGCGGGGCGGCTTTGACCGCTCTGAGGAAAGTCCGGGCCTCACAGAGCACGGTAACTGCTAACGGCAGCCGAGGGTGACCTTAGGGAAAGTGCAACAGAAAACAAACCGCCGCAGCAATGCGGTAAGGATGAAACGGCGAGGTAAGAGCTCACCAGCGCATGGGTGACTATGCGGCTTTGTAAACCCTACCGGAAGCAACGCCTATATGGGACGTACAGCGCTGCTCGCGTGTCCCGAAGGCGGCACGAGCCTGTCAGCAATGGCAGGTCTAGACAGATCGTCGTTTAATACAGAACCCGGCTTACGGTCTATCTCGTTTTCCATTTTTCAGTCTTTGATTCCCGCACATTTTTGTGTGGGATTTTTTATTTTTTGTCTTGCCCGCTTTCTCCGTCGGGCAGTGCGAGATGGAGAGAGCGCGGCTGTTTTGTTTTTGTCATTGTTCTTTTACTTCCCGTTTGGGTCTGTTTGTGGTATACTATGTGCACTGCAGGAAATTGCAGTCAACTAAGAAAGACAGGATGTGAAATCCTCCGATGAAAGATGGTTTTTTGAAAGCAGCCGCCCTTTCTCCCGCACTGCGGGTGGCCGACTGCGCCTATAATGTCCGGCAGATCACGGATGCTTTGCACAAAGCCGCAGCCCGCGGCGTGAAGCTGGCCGTGTTCCCCGAGTTCTGCCTGACCGGCTATACCTGCGGCGACCTGTTTTTGCAGCGTACTCTGCAGACCGGTGCACTGGATGCCCTGAGCACCCTGCTTGATGAAACAAAAGCACTGGACGTTGTCACGCTGGTGGGCCTTCCGCTGCTGGTGCACGGCAAGCTGTACAACTGCGCCGCCGTGCTGTGCCATGGCCGCATTCTGGGCCTTGTACCCAAGACCTATCTGCCCAACTACGGCGAGTTCTACGAAAAGCGTCAGTTCACCCCGGGCAGCACCGAGGTGGAGCTGGTGGAGGTGTGTGGTCAGCAGGTGCCTTTTGGCACCTCCCTGCTGTTCCGCTGCCGCCAGATGCCCAGCTTTGTGCTGGGTGTGGAGATCTGCGAAGATCTGTGGAGCGCCCTGCCGCCTTCCACCTTCCACGCGCTGGCCGGTGCGACCGTGATCGCAAATCTTTCCGCCAGCGATGAGACCGTCGGCAAGGCCGAGTACCGCCGGGCGCTGGTGTCCAACCAGTCTGCCCGCCTGCTGTGCGGCTACCTGTATGCTTCCGCCGGGCACGGTGAGAGCACGCAGGACATGGTGTTCGCCGGCCACGACCTGATCGCCGAGAACGGCACTATTCTGGCGGAGAACGCTCCCTTTGACGGCGGCTGTGCCGAGACCGAGATCGACTGCCAGCGCATGGAAGCCGAGCGTGCCCGCAACACCAGTTTTGAGCTGAGCGGCGAGGGCTACCAGACCGTGGAGTTCGATCTGGAACCGGCAGAAACCACGCTGACCCGCTGGATCGACCCGGCACCCTTTGTGCCCGGCGACCCCAAGCGCCGCGCCGAGCGCTGTGAGCTGATTCTGAAAATGCAGGCCGACGGCCTTGCAAAGCGGCTGGAACACGCCCACGCAAAGACCGCCGTTATCGGCATTTCCGGCGGCTTGGACAGCTGTCTTGCGCTGCTGGTGGCCGTGCGTGCCATGAAGCAGCTGGGCCGCCCCGCCCGGGATGTGCTGGCTGTGACCATGCCCTGCTTTGGCACCACGAAGCGCACCCGCAGCAATGCAGAGATCCTGTGCGATGAGCTGCAGGTCTCCTTTAAAGAGATCGATATCGCCAACACCGTGCACAGCCATTTTGCAGACATCGGTCAGGACGAGAGCGTGCTGGATGTCACCTTTGAAAACGGACAGGCCCGCGTGCGCACGCTGGAGCTGATGGACACCGCCAACCGCACCGGCGGCCTTGTAGTGGGCACCGGCGACCTTTCGGAGCTGGCGCTGGGCTGGGCCACCTACAACGGCGACCACATGAGCATGTACGGTGTGAACGCCGGTGTGCCCAAAACGCTGGTGCGCCACCTTGTGCGCTACGAAGCCGACATTGCCGCCACCGATGCTCTGCGCACGGTGCTGCTGGACATTCTGGATACGCCCGTCTCCCCGGAGCTGCTGCCTGCCAAGGACGGCGAGATCGCGCAGAAGACCGAGGACCTTGTGGGGCCCTACGAGCTGCACGATTTCTACCTGTATCAGGTACTGCGCTTCGGCTTTGGCCCGGCCAAGATCTTCCGGCTGGCAAAGGCTGCATTCGCAGGCCGGCCGGAGTACCCGGACAGTGTTCTGTACAAGTGGCTGCGCAACTTCTACTGGCGGTTCTTTGCCCAGCAGTTCAAGCGCAGCTGCCTGCCCGACGGCCCCAAGGTGGGCAGCGTGACCCTTTCGCCCCGCGGCGACTGGCGGATGCCCAGCGATGCCTGTGCCGCACTGTGGCTGGCCGAGCTGGAACAATTACAGATCAAGGATTAACGCATGAAAAACAAAAAGCTGCTTGCCAATCTTCTCTTTGCCGTGGTCATTCTGGCCATTGCCGCTGTGCTGCTGGTGGTGCGCCGCGTGCACGCTTCCGGCTCCAGGCTGCGGGCCGAGCTGATCTACGGCGACAACAACACCACCATGAACCTGCCGCTGGACGTGGATGAGACCTATGATGTGGACACTGGTTACTATACCGTCCACATTCAGATCAAGGACGGTGCAGCCCGGTTCGTGGATTCACCCTGCCCGGATCACATCTGTGAAGGCTTTGGCTGGCTTTCCAACGAAGATCAGACTGCCACCTGCCTTCCGGCCCGTGCAGTGCTGACCATTGTACCTGTTTCCTGACAAAAAGGAGTGGTTTTGAATGATGGATGAAAACGATCGTTCCCACGAAGATTACCGTTCTCTGCGGCACATCAGCCGCAAGGAAGGCTCTGAGGATACTGCGCCCATCGAGGTAGACAGCTCGGCGTTTTTTTCCGAGCTGCCGCCGGAACAGCCCAGCACACCGCCTCCGGCCCAGCCTCCCCAGAAGCCGCCGCGCAGCGGCCACAACACACCTGTACCGCCCAAGGCCCAGCCGCCCGTGGATGGAGCCGTGGCCGTACCTTCCAAGTGGGGGAAAATTTTGCTGATCTTACAAGGTATTTTAAGCATTCTGGCACTGGTGCAGCTGTGGCGCACCCAGATGCTGCCGGTGCTGTATCTGGTCATTCTGGCCGCGCTGCTGGCGCTTTTGTGGCTGCTGGTAAAGCGCTGTCAGGAGTACAATGTTCCCGGCAAGGTGGCCCGGGTATTCTCGGTGTTCCTGTGCGCTGCCATGGCGCTGGGCTGCTTCTGGGCCCAGCAGGGCCTTTCTGCCCTGGGCAGCATGACCTCTGGCCTGCTCACCGGTGCCGAGGCCAACAAGATCACCAAAGAGCCCTTTGTGATCTACCTCAGCGGCGTGGATACCCGCGGCGAGTTGACCGAAAATGCCCGCAGCGACGTGAATATCCTTGCTGCCGTGAACCCTGTCACCAAGAGGGTGGCCCTGATCAACACCCCGCGCGACTACTACGTAGACCTTGCCGGCACTGACAGCAAGGATAAGCTGACTCACGCCGGTCTGTACGGCGTGGAAACCAGCATGGCCACACTGGGCAATCTGTACGGCGTCAATGTGGACCATTACATCCGCATCAACTTTGCGGGCTTCATCAGCATCATCGATGCGCTGGGCGGCGTGGATGTCTACTCCGATCAGGCGTTCACTTCTGTGGGCAGCCCCGGCTACTATGACCCCACCACCTTTGTAGAGGGCTGGAACCATCTGGACGGCAAGGCCGCTCTGGCCTTTGCCCGTGAGCGTCACGCCTTTGCATCCGGCGATATCCAGCGCGGCATCAACCAGATGAAGGTGATCGATGCCATGCTGAACAAGATCAAGTCCCCTGCCCTGCTGATGGGTTTTTCCAAGATCATGGATGCCGCAGCCGACTGCTTTGTGACCAGCTTTTCACAGGATCAGATCAGTGCGCTGGTGCGGATGCAGCTGAGCGACTTTGCCGAGTGGGATATTGAAAGCTACACCGTCACCGGAACAAGCTCCAGCAGCACCAAGTGCTACTCTGCCAAGGGACAGAAGCTCTACGTCATGAAACCGGATGATGCTTCTGTGAGCAAGGCCAAGGAAATGATCGCGTCCGTGCTGGGCGGTGAGGGCACCGTTGCCGACACCACCCAGAAGCCGGAAAAGACCGAGGTGTTCACCCCCACCACCGACCCGAACGCCGCTGTTTCGGAGGTGCCTGCGGAGAGCGTTCCCGAGGAAGTGCCCGCCGACAGCCTGCCGGAAGAGACCGTCCCGGCTGACCAGCCTGCAGATGCAGAGCAGCCTGCCGACACCCAGCCGCAGGAGCCGGAAGCTCCCGCCGAGGGCGAGACCGGCAGCGGTGATACGGCCGGAGAAGCACCGTCCATCTCCCTGCCCACACAGGAAGAGGTGGAACAGGCTGCATCGTCCATCTACAATGCGGCTTCCTCCATCTGGGGTGCCATTCAGGATGCTGCTTCGCAGCAGAACGAAGCCGCGTGACGATTTAAAATGTCCTCTGCGCAAGCCCCGGACTCTATCGTGGAAATATTATTTTATTTGCAAAACAGGAAACAACTGCGGTCGTTTCCTGTTTTGCTTTTTCACCAGAAAGTCCGTGCCGATAAACTGCATAAAAATGCCGCCTGCATCTTGAACCAATGCAGGCGGCTTTCTCATTCTATAAAATCATTATGCCTTGATCTCATTCCAGACACTCTTGCCGTCCAGAGAGGAAGCATCCACATCAAGATACTCGCAGATGGTCTGGGCGATGGTGCCAAAGCACAGACGGGTGCCAAGGTCAACGCCGGGCTTCACGCCCTTGCCGCAGATCAGATACGGCACATACTCGCGGGTGTGGTCGGTGGTCTTGGTATAGGACGGGTCGCAGCCGTGGTCAGCGGTGACCATGAGGAGATCGCCCTCCCGCATTCCGGGGATGAAGTCGGCCACGAACTTGTCAAACTCGGTGGCAGCGGCGGCATAGCCTGCTACATCGCGGCGGTGGCCGTAGAGCATATCGAAGTCCACCAGATTTACAAAGGCAAGGCCCTCAAAGTCGCGGGTCTGCAGGGCCTTGGTGAAGGCGATGCCATTGGTGTTGCCAGTGGTTTTGATCTTCTCGGTCACACCCTCACCGTCGAAGATGTCAAAGATCTTACCCACAGCGATCACATCCCTGCCAGCATCTTTCAGCAGATCCAGCATGGTAGCGCGGGGCGGCTTGAGGCTCAGGTCGTGGCGGTTGGTGGTGCGGTAGAAGGTATCCGCAGTGTGGCCCAGGAAGGGGCGTGCGATCACGCGGCCCACGCCGTACTCGCCCTTGAGCATCTCGCGGGCGATCTCGCAGTAGCGGTACAGCTCATGCACCGGCACCAGCTCCTCGTTGGCGGCCACCTGAAATACACTGTCGGCACTGGTGTAGACGATAAGGGCGTTTTCTTTCATGGCCTGCTCGCCGTAATCCTTCAGCACCTGCGTGCCGGAGTAAGGCTTGTTGCACAGCACCTTGTGGCCGGTCTTTTCCTCAAACTCGTGGATCAGCGCCTCCGGGAAGCCGTTCGGGAAGGTGGGCAGCGGCTTGGGGCTTACCACACCAGCGATCTCCCAGTGACCAATGGTGGTATCCTTGCCCATGCTCTGCTCCTGCAGGCGGGCAAAGGAGCCGATGGGCGCTGCGGTCTTTTCGCCTGCGGTCACTCCATCAATGTTGAACATGCCCATCTTTTGCAGGTTGGGGCAGTTGAAGTTGGGGTGTTTTGCAATGGCACCCAGGGTGTTGGTGCCCTCATCGCCAAACGCTGCGGCATCCGGCTCTGCGCCAATGCCAAAGCTGTCGAGGACGATCAGAAAAACACGCTTTTCCATATCGTTTTTTCTCCATTTCTTCCGGGGACCTGCCCCGGATAAGTGATACTATCTTTACTTATCATTATAAGCAAATCATGTGCCGGATGCAAGCTTTTTTGCTGTGCTGCAAATATCCGTCATTTTCACCAAAATGTTCGTCATTTTATTCACAATTCGACGAAGTGTTTTGGCGTTTTTATTCGTTGCTGCGTTATTCCGTGGCAAAGGCATCTTAGCTGCCAAAAAAATTGCAGCGCAGCTTGAATTTTTTCTTGCCCTATTGTATCCAAGCGGGTATAATAGTAAATGGAAAAGTTTTGAACCACAGAATTTTTCCGCTTTTGTACCACAGCACGGGATTTTTTCCCGTTGGCCGCGCGCAGCTGCCTGTATGACGACAGCCTGCCGCAAAATAGAGAATGTGAAGTTGTAGTTGGAGGTAGTAAAAGTATATGAGAAAAACCAAGATCATCTGCACTCTGGGTCCGTCCACCGATCAGGAAGGCGTTCTGCGCGAGCTGGTCGCCAACGGCATGAATGTTGCCCGTTTTAATTTTTCCCACGGCTCTCACGAAGAGCATCTGGGCCGCTTTGAAAAGCTGAAGGCCATTCGTGAAGAGCTGGGCAAGCCGGTCGCCGCCCTGCTGGACACCAAAGGCCCCGAGATCCGCCTGAAGGACTTCAAGAACGGCACTGAAATGCTGGAAGCCGGCCAGACCTTCACCCTGACCACCCGCGAGGTGGAAGGCACCAAGGAGATCTGCTCCATCACCTATAAGGACCTGCCGCAGGACGTGCAGCCCGGCGGCACCATCATGCTGGACGACGGCCTGATCAAGCTGCAGATCGTCACCGTGAACGACACCGACATCGTGTGCAAGGTGCTGAACAGCGGCAAGATCAAGAACAAGAAGGGTGTCAATGTGCCCGGCGTGCATCTGTCCATGCCGTATATGAGCCAGCGCGACCGCGACGATATCATCTTTGGCGCACAGCAGGGCTTTGACTTCATCGCTGCTTCCTTCGTGCGCACCGCACAGGATGTGTACGATATCCGCAACCTGCTCAACGAGTATGATTCCGATATCCGCATCATCGCCAAGATCGAGAACCGTGAGGGCGTGAACAACATCGACAGCATTCTGGCTGCAGCCGATGCTGTCATGGTGGCCCGCGGCGATCTGGGCGTTGAGATCGACTTTACCGAGCTGCCCGGCATCCAGAAGAACATCATCGAGCGCTCCTTCTCCTTTGGCAAGCCCATCGTCACCGCCACCCAGATGCTGGACAGCATGATCGTGAACCCCCGCCCCACCCGTGCCGAGACCTCCGACGTGGCAAATGCCATCTACGACGGCACCTCTGCCATCATGCTCTCCGGCGAGACTGCTGCCGGTGCTTACCCGGTGGAGGCCCTCAAGACCATGTCTGCCATTGCTGAGCGCACCGAGCAGGAGAACCACGCCCGCTTTGTTCCCCTCACCGAGAACACCGGCAAGATCAGCGTGAGCGATGCAACTGCACACGCTGCCTGCCTGACCGCCAAGGACGTGAACGCCGCAGCCATCGTCACCGTTTCCGAGTCCGGCAACACCGCCCGTCTGCTGAGCAAGTACCGCCCGGAGCAGCCCATCATCGCCTGCGTGATGAAGGAGCAGGTGCAGCGTCAGCTGGCCCTGAGCTGGGGCATCACCCCGCTGATGATGCCTCTGGCACACAGCACCGATGAGCTGATCGAGATGTCCACCTCTCTGGCCAAGGAGAACGGCTACCTGCACAACGGTGAGCTGGCCGTTGTGACCGCAGGCGTGCCTGTGGGCGTGTCCGGCACCACCAACATGATCAAGATCCACATGGTAGGCAACTGTCTGGCTACCGGTGTGGGCGTTGGCCGCGAGAATGCCGACGTGACCAGCGCCACCGGCAAGGCCTGCGTCTGCCGCACGCTGGAAGAGGTACGTGCAAAGTTCAAGCCCGGCATGGTTCTGGTGGTGCCCTCCACCAGCAACGAAATGCTGAGTTACGTGCGTGATGCCGCCGCTCTGGTGGTGGAAGAGCCGGGCCTGAACAGCCACGCTGCCATTGCCGGCAAGGCCCTGCTCAAGCCTACCGTTGTGGGTGCCGCCGGTGCTACCAGCCACATCCGCGACGGTCTGATGATCGCTGTGGACTGCGCTCACGGCAGCGTGCAGCGCCTGCAGGCATAAGCCAAAGGAGAAGATCATGGAACGCATTGCAAGCTTCTGTGTTGACCATACCAAACTGGACCGCGGCATGTATCTGAGCCGTCAGGACGGCGATGTTCTCACCTGGGACATCCGCATGAAAAAGCCCAATCACGGCGATTACCTGTCCACCGGTGCCGCCCACACGCTGGAGCATCTGTTTGCCACCTATGCACGCAACAGCGCCTTTCAGGACAGCGTGATCTACGTTGGCCCCATGGGCTGCCGCACCGGCTTCTATCTGCTTACCCGCGGCCTGACTCCCGCCGAGGCACTGGAGCTGACGGTGGAATCCTTCCGCTTCATGGCTGGCTTTGAGGGCGCTGTGCCCGGTGCCAGCGAAGTGGAGTGCGGCAACTACCGCGATATGGATCTGCCCGCTGCCAAAGCCGAAGCCGCTGCCATGCTGCCGGTGCTGGAAGCACTGACCGGCGACGAGCTGCATTACTAAGCTATCTTCACCCTTCAAATTCATCATCATAAAAAGCGCTCTTCCGCCGGGGTTTCCCGTGGGAGAGCGCTTTCGTTTTAGTTGTTCTTGATCGCATCCAGTGCCTGCCGTGCAGCACGAATGTTTTCTTCACCCGTCTGCCATACCTCAAACTCTGAAAAGCCCGGCAGCCCCATGGGCACACCCTCGCGGCGGAAGGTCATGCGGCTTTGCAGCACCTGCTTGCCGGAAAGGTGGAACGCATGTGCCCCGGTCTGTGCGGCCAGTGCCGGGATGTTTTGTGCCGTGACACCGGCACCTACCAGAATTTCCACGCTGTCCCCTGCCCGCTCCACCAGTCGGCCGAGAAGCTCCGCTCCCTCTGGGGCACTCGCCGCCTGCCCGCTGGTGAGGATGGTACAAAGGCCCATGCTCCGGACCGTTTCCAGTGCCGCAAAGGGGTCGGCGCTGACATCAAAGGCACGGTGCAGGGTACACGCCACCGGACGGCCTGCCTTTTCCGCTGCCCTGCGCGCCGCCGCATAAATGGGCCGCATGGCCTCCGCATCCAGCTGCCCTTCCGGGGTCAGCACACCGGTCACGATACCATCCGCCCCGGCCTCCACCAGCTCTGCGGCCAGCTGTTCCATCTGGGCAAGCTCGTAGCTGTCGTAACAGAAATCTCCGAACCGGGGCCGCAGCAGAGCGCGCACCGGCAGGCCGGTCTCCGCCTTGACCTGACGCACCAGCGCAAGGCTGGGCGTTGTACCGCCCACGATCAGGTCGGCACACAGTTCCAGCCTGCTGGCACCGCCGCGCTTTGCTGCCAGTGCACTGGCAGTGCTGTCCACACATACTTCCAGAACAGAACGCATTTCAATTCCTCCCTTTTTGCCGGGCTTTGAACCCGGCATTCTGGTTTATTCTATCACGTTTTTCCGTTTTATAAAACCCTGTGGCAGCAAAAAAGCTGCGGCCCGGGTCTTATCCCTGCCGCAGCCTTTGTTGTTTTTTTTTTAGATCAGACCCAGCGCCTTGAACTCCCTTGCAATGCCGTCCTCGTATACCGAGGGAGCAATGCGGTCGCACCGCTTTTTCAGGTTTTCGGAGCCATTGGCCATGCACACACTGATGCCGACAACATCGGTCATCTGCAGGTCATTATCGCTGTCACCAAAGCCGATGGTATCCGCCAGCGTGCAGCCCAGATGGTCACAGATGGCCTTGATGCCGGTGCCCTTATCAAATTTGCGGTTGATGAGCTCACCATTCACAAAGCCATCGGTCAGACGGTCCAGCTTGCTTTCGCAGAACACGAACTGGTCGGCATAGAGCTGCTTTGCCTCGGCAAGGTCGCTCTCGTGGTCGGCAATGAACACGATCTTATACAGCGATTCCCCTTTGTAATCGGAAAGCGGCAGGATGGACATGCCCTCTTCCATGGCTTTGCGCCAGCGCTCTGCTTCGCTGTTCAGCGGTGCATCGTTCTTTTTGTGGATAAATTTCCACCTCTCAGCCATCTTGCTTCCGCCAAAGGTGGCATCCCGGGCTTCCAGCGTGCACTCCACGCCATTGCGCTCCAGCGCCGCGCGCACGCCTTCAGCCTGCTGCGGCTCCATGGGGATATCCACCAGAGTCTTGCCATCGCACAACACATAGCCGCCGGCGCTGCACACTGCGCCCGCAAAGCAGTCGTGCCGCAGCAGCGGTTCGGTCATGCGGTGGTTGCGGCCGGTGCACAAAAACAGCTTGTGTCCGTTTGCTCTGGCGCGATCCAGTGCAGCCAGAGTGCTTTCCGGGATGAGCATATCACCCGGCGGCAGCAGCGTGCCGTCAATATCCAGAAAAATCAGCTTACGACCCATACTTTTATCCTTTATCCTTTATCATCAAAGGGAGCCTCGCTCCACGATCTGATAGCCCAGCGTCACCTGACGCACAGGCCCGCCGCTCCCATTCTCTTCCAGCATCTGCAGCAGGATCCGGGCAGCCTCCTGCCCCACCTGCTTCTGGTAAAAGCGCACCGTGGCCAGCCCCGGTTCCATCATGCTGCCAGCCCAACTGTCGCCAACGCCTGCAAGACCCACATCCTGCCCCACATGCCGTCCTGCTTCCCGCAGGGCACGCATGGCACCAAAGGCCACCGTGTCAGTCACGCAAACCACACCGTCCAGATCCGGGCAGCGCACCAGCAGTTCCTGCATACAGCGCTGGCCCTCCTCCATGGTAAAGGCGTTGCAGCAGATGCGGGGCATCTGTTCGCCGTTCAGTCCGGCAGCGTTCAGCGCATCCTGCACGCCCTCACGGCGCTGCACGCCGGTGGCATCGTCCCGCTCTGTACCGCCAATATAAACGATCCTTCTGCGGCCATGGTCCAGCATCCGCTGGGCAAGTTCCCGGGCTGCAGTGCGGTCGTCGTTGTACACGCAGGCCACATCCTGAAAACGCTGGCCTGTTACCACCACCGGCACACGGCAGTTTTTCAGCGCCTGCGCCAGCTGAGGGGTATAATAGCTGCCCAGCAGGATGATGCCCGCCACGTGGTTGCGCTGCATGGCAGTCAGATAGCCCAATTCCCGCTGGGCATCCAGCTCGGTGTTTCCCAGCAGCAGCAGATAGTTCTTTGCATCCAGCTCACTGGCAATGCCTGCCGTGATCTGCCCCACCGACTGGGAGCCGATGCTGGGAGCGATCACCCCCACCTGATTCACTTTTCCGGTGCGCAGAGTCTGGGCGGCGGTATCCGGGCGGTAGCCGGTCTTTTCCACTACCTCGTGGATGACAGCCCTCTTCTGTTCGCTCAGGGGGCCTCCGTTCAGGTAGCGGCTGACCGCTGCACTGGATACACCCGCCATTTTTGCAATATCGCTGATGGTCATTTGCAGTACTTCTCTCTTTTGGGATGCATTGTTATGTGTAAACGTTTTCATGATTATTATAAACCGCTTTCACCCATCCCGCAAGATGCGCTTTTCCCGGTTTATTCCGAACGCATTTTTGTTTTTCTGGCAACTGTGTACAAAAGACGGCTTTTTTCTGAGAAGCAGGGCATTGCAGGCGGTCAGGCTGCGCCCATGCTCCATGCACGCACGGCAAGCCCCAGCAGCAGAACCACCAGCAGAACGATGAACACGGTTTTATTGCCCGTTCTTCTCTGTTTCTTTTTGCGGCCTGCCATGCTGCGGCTTTTGGCCGAGCTGTTGCGCGCTGTGGTGCTTCTGCTGCCGGAGGAACGGCTGCCGGCCGTTTTGCGGCTCTGGGTGCTGCGGTTCTGGCCCTGCTTTGTGCTCTGGCGGGCTGGCTCGTGCGCAGCCATTTTTTCTTCCGGCTCACGGCTGGATGCGATCGGCTCCTTTGCGCCGCAGCGTGCCAGATAATTTTCTGCATCGCGGTAATAGCGGGCAAGTTCATTCTCACGGAAAGCCGTGCCCACATAGCCGTCTTCCAAGCTCTCCACTGCCTCGTTGAACAGGATCGCCGCCTGAGCGGCATCGGTGTGATCGGTGGCGTGGGCGGCTTCGTTGCGGGCGGTGCGCACAGCATTGCAGGCGCGGCGGGCCGCACCCGGATCGCTGGTATTGCCCAGCAGGTCCAGCGGTTTGGCGGCATCCTTTTCCGGGTCCAGCAGAACCCGCATACAAATGGTGGTATCCAGCTGCTGCCAGCTGTTTTTGCCGGAAAGATCCGGCATACGGTCGTAGTAGTCCGGGCTTTCCTGCTGGCGCTGTGCAACGTGATCCAGCAATGCACCCAAGCTGTGCGCGCCGGGTTTGTGCTCCCAGTGCCAGCGCAGCAGGCGGCGGCTGATCTCATCGCAGGCAGTCTTGATCTCAAAGGCAGCCTGTAAGGCTTCTTCCGGCATAATGGTTCTCCCTTCTTCTGGCATACAAAAAAGCGGAGAAGGCATACCGCCCTCTCCGCTGCTGTTTGTGTTACAGCACGAACTGGTAATACACGAAGCCGCACAGTGCCACTGCTGCACAGACAATGGCAGTGATGGGCGGCACCCAGCGGATCAGCGCTTCGGCCACGCTGTCGCGCTCGTCCTCGTATTCTTCCTCGTCGTCATAGGCAGGCTCCGGCTGCTGAGATACCGGCTGTGCACGGCGGGCTGCAGCAGGCATCACACGGGTGCCTTCGTCCGCAGCTGCATGAGATGCCCTGCCCGGGAACTGTGTCCGCATTCCGGCATCCAGCACACGGGTCTGCTCTGCAGCAGGTTCTTCCGGCTGTGGTTCTGCTTCACGGCACGGTGAACCCATGATCCGGGTCGGCTCCTCCTGCACGGGCGCTGCGCCCATAATGCGGGTAGGCTCTTCGGCCTGCGGGGCAAGAGGCGTTTCCAGTTCCGGCTCGGTCTGGGCAGGCTGTTCCGGCTGCAGCAGGGTGTTCAGCGCGTTCTGCAGCAGGATGCGGTCGCAGCCGCACTCCGAGCAGTACACGGTATCCTCCTCCTTCGGGTGGAAGGCACCGCAGGCGCAGTACCAGCCATTTTCAAACACCTGCGGCTGATACTTCAGCTCCGGGCGGTTCATGCGGGTCTCCAGCGCCTTTTCCAGCTCAGCAGACAGGCGCTTGGGGGCAGGCAGGCGCACGCGCTTGATGCCGTCCAGATGCACCACCCGCTTGCCGTTGTACACGTTGCACAGCGAAACATCCACGCTGGTGATGGCCTTTGCGGTAACGAACACCGCATCGTCCATGCCAAACAGTTCGCCGGGCTTTACTTCCAAGTCACGGTACTCGAACCGGTCCTCGCACAGGATCACGCCGTCCACGCCCTTGCACTTGAAGTGGATCTCCAGCGCGGTCAGGGTCACCTTGGAAATATTCTTGAAGGTCAGGCAGACCGCGTGCTCCCCGCTGACATCACCCTTGAGCAGCTCCACGCAGACGAACTGCACCGGGCTGCCGGGGGTGTAATAGTTTGCGCGGGTCCGTGCGACCGGGTTAAAATTTTCCTCCACGACACTCGCTCCTTTCCGTTTGGATCAAATCAGTTCTGCGGGTCCTGTGCATCCGGCGTTTCCGGTGCAGCGGTCTCCGGCAGCGGCTGGGCCGTTTCGGCCTGTTCGGCAGGCTCAGCGGTCTCTGCAGATTCAGCAGTTTCGGCCTGCTGAGCGGTCTGAGCAGAGGCAGCCTGCACGGTCTGAGCAGGCTGTTCCGGCTTCGGCTCATCGCCTTCACGCGGGGGCAGTGTGCCGCCCGCCATAATGGTGTTGAACTCCTGCTCGTTGAGCTTCTCGCGTTCCATCAGGGCCTGTGCCAGCGCGTGCAGCTGATCGATGTGCTCGGTCAGGGTGCGGCGGCAGGTCTCGTAGGCTTCATCGATGATATCCCGCATCTCGCCGTCGATCTCGGCAGCGGTGGTCTCGCTGTAGCCCTTGCCCTGACCCAGATCGCGGCCCAGGAAGGTCTCCTCCTGCGAGGTTCCGTACACCACAGGGCCAAGCCGCTCCGAGAAGCCGTACTTGGTGATCATCTGGCGGGCAATGTTGGTGGCCTGCTGCAGATCATTGGAAGCACCGGTGGAAATATCCTCCAGGATTAGCTGTTCGGCCACGCGGCCGCCCAGACTGGAAACGATATCCTCGAACATTTCGCCCTTTGTCACGTAGCTGCGGTCTTTCTCGGGCAGGTACATGGTGTAGCCGCCAGCCTGACCACGCGGAATAATGGTGATCTCGTGCACACGGGGGTGATGCTTGCAGTAGAAGCCCGCCACAGCGTGGCCTGCCTCGTGGTAAGCAGTCAGCTTCTTTTCCTCCGGGGTCACAACGCGGCTCTTCTTCTCCGGGCCAGCCATCACCTTCATGGAAGCTTCCTCGATATCCTCCATGGTAATGGCCTTGCGGTTGCGGCGTGCAGCCAGCAGAGCCGCTTCGTTGACAAGGTTCTCAAGGTCTGCGCCCGCAAAGCCTGCGGTGCGCTGTGCAATGACCCTGAGAGAGACATCCGGGGCCAGCGGCTTCTTTTTGGTGTGGACCTTGAGGATCTCCTCACGGCCCTTGACATCCGGCAGGCCCACATAGACCTGACGATCAAAGCGGCCCGGACGCAGCAGGGCCTTATCCAGAATGTCGGCACGGTTGGTGGCCGCCATGACGATGATGCCGTCGTTGGCCTCAAAGCCGTCCATTTCCACCAGCAGCTGGTTCAGGGTCTGCTCGCGTTCATCGTGGCCGCCGCCCAGACCGGCACCGCGCTGACGGCCCACAGCATCGATCTCGTCAATGAAGATGATGCAGGGCATGGACTTCTTTGCCTTATCGAACAGGTCACGCACGCGGGATGCACCCACGCCGACGTACATTTCCACAAAGTCAGAGCCGGAAATGGAATAGAAGGGCACACCGGCCTCGCCTGCGCAGGCGCGGGCCAGCAGGGTCTTGCCGGTGCCCGGAGGGCCTACCAGCAGCACGCCGTGGGGAATGCGTGCGCCCAGAGTGTTGAACTTCTCCGGGCTTTTCAGGAACTCCACGACCTCTTTCAGCTCTTCCTTTTCCTCGTCCTCACCGGCAACATCGGCAAAGGTGGCTGTCTTTTGGTTCTCGTGCTCGTCCTTCACCTTGGCTTTGCCAACGTTCATGATCCCGCCGCCGCCAGCGCCGCCGCGCATCATGGAGAACAGCAGGAAGCCGGTGCAGCCCAGCATTGCCAGATAGAACAGGATCTCCATCCATGGGATGCTTTCCTTGACAGGGGTATAATCGTACACCATGGGAGCATCCGGGTTTGCGGCATCGTAGGCGGCAATGTAGTCGCCTACATACTTGACGAACATGGATGCATAGGGCAGCTTGTAGCGCACAGTCACAGTGCCGTCGCTGTTCTTCTGCGCAGCAGTATCCTCATCCGAGGAGGACAGCATACCGCTCAGCAGTCCGCCGGTGGCCTGCGTGGTGCTCTGGGACGTGGTATCGGGCAGGGGCAGGTTGTTCTTGCCGCCTTCCTTGAGGTTCATGGTGATGACACCGGTGTTCAGGTCCAGCGAGAACTGCGTGACCTGCAGGCTTTCAAAGTAATGCACCACCGTGGAATACTCCATGGAAGAGCTGCTGGCAGAGCCGGTGCCGCCCAGCACCGACCAGACCATCAGCACCGCCGCCAGCGCCAGAGCAAGGATCAGCGGATTGAAACGGGGTCTTTTGGATTGCAAAAAAATCAACTCCAGTTCTTGGATGAATTATAGTGTGAGAAATCACTTCTCGTAGACTTCAGGCTTGAGCACACCCACATAAGGCAGGTTGCGGTATTTTTCATCGTAGTCCAGACCGTAGCCCACCACGAACTCGTCCGGCACCTGGAAGCCCTCGTAGTCAGGCTGGATATCGGCCTTGCGGCGGCTGGGCTTGTCCAGAATGGTGCAGATCTTCACCGAGTTGGGGTTGCGCATCTTGAGCATGGGCACAAGGTTCGAGAGGGTGACGCCGGTATCCAGAATATCCTCCACGATCAGCACATCCTTGCCGGACAGATCACCGTCCAGATCCTTGATGATCTTTACAAGGCCGCTGGTAACGGTGTTGCTGCCACCGTAGCTGGACACCACCATAAAATCGATGCTGCAGGGAATGCTCACCGCACGCATCAGGTCGGCCATAAACACCACCGAGCCCTTGAGGATGGATACCAGAACAAGGTTCTTGCCCTCGTAATCCCTGCTGATCTGGGCACCCAGCTCAGCAACCTTTGCCTTTAACTCTTCTTCACTGACCAGAACAGTCTTGATATCATCATGCATACTCATGTTATTTCCTCCCTATGTTCCATTTCCATCTGCAGCACCTGCGCAGTGTCTGCATCCGGGGCAAGGCCCTCGGCAAAGCCCGCACCGCAGACCCACAGTACTTCGCTGCCCGCCGCCAGCAGCGGCAGCTGGTCACGCATCTGCGCGGGGATGCCCGCTTCGTTCATCCACTTGCGCAGCCGGTTGTGCACACTTCGCCCCGCCGGGCGGTAGACATCTCCCGGCTGGCGGGTGCGCAGGACAAGACCAGCATACAACGTAGTTATTCTAGCATAATCCGCCTGATTTTTTAAGTCTTTTTTATGAACGACTTGTATTTTTTCTTCAAAATCAGCCGTAAAAAGCCCTGCAGTCACCTTCCAGCCGCCCGCAAGGCAGTACTCTGCCTGTTTTTCCGGCTGAAAGGGCTGGCTTTCCGACCGTTTGTCTTTCTGCTGCCGGGGCCGTTCCGGCACAATCTCCTGCCAGAAGCATCCGTCTCCGGCACAAAAGCGCACCCGGTCAGTCAGCTGTACCGCACCGCTGCCGCGCCGCACAAGGCCGCACAGCAGCTGCACATATTTTTCCTCTGCGTCACGCACGGGAGCCGTCAGCGAATGCATGGCTGCTTCCAAAACAAGCGCATCCGCATCGGAAAGCGGGCCAAGCCGCCACACCGTGCAGGCTTCCGGGCTTTTGATGGCAGCCTGTGCCGCATCCAGACGTGCAGCGGAAAGCAGCTCTTCGGCCTTCCGGGCAAAATAGGCATCTGCGCGGGCTGCCTTCTCGCAGAAGCGGGCAAGGTTTTCCACCGCTGCGCCGTTGGTGCTCTGCAGCGCAGGCAGCGCCGCACGGCGCACCCGGTTGCGGGCATAGGCATCGGTCGCGTTCGTCTCATCTGTGACCCATGCCTGCCCGGCTGCACGGCAGAAGCTTTCGGTATCCTGCCGGGTAAGGGCCAGCAATGGCCGCAGATAGCACCCGCGCTTTGGCCGGATGCCTGCCGCACCGTGCAGCCCCGTGCCCCGGGCCAGCCGCAGCAGCAGGGTCTCAGCCTGATCATTTGCAGTATGGGCCGTTGCAACGACATCTATCCCCTCCCCGCACAAATGCGCAAAGCAGGCATAGCGCAGGCGGCGCGCCCAGTCCTCCCCGGCATGTTTCGACGGCAGGCCCACTTCGTCGGCCATCTCTGCAGCATGGAACACCCGCAGCGGCACACCCAGCCGGGCGCATTCCGCCCGCACAAAGGCTTCGTCCCGGTCGGCGTTCTCGCCGCGCAGGCCGTGGTTCACATGGCAGGCCGAAAGCACAAACCCGAACTCCGGCTGCAGGGCCAGCAGGATGCGCAGCAGTGCCATGCTGTCTGCCCCGCCGGACGCTGCCGCGGCCAAGTGCAGCGGCTCACCCGGACAAAGCAGCTTTTCTCGCAGAACAAACATGCGCACATGCGCCAGAATTTTTTCATTGTTCATCAGCGTTTAAAGTCCACATCCATAAAGCGGGTGTGGGCACCATCCCAGCCCAGCGGCACCGTGCTGGTCTCGCCGTGACGGTTCTTCGCCACGATGCACTCTGCCGTATCGGCATCCACCTCAGCGCCGTCCGGGTTCTGGCTGGCATAGTAGGAATCGCGGTACAGGAACAGAACGCAGTCGGCATCCTGCTCGATAGAACCAGAATCGCGCAGGTCGGAAAGCTGGGGCCGGTGGCTGGAATTGTTGCCCTGCTTTTCCACCGCACGGGACAGCTGAGAAAGTGCGATGATGGGCACATTCATTTCCTTTGCCATGATCTTGAGGTTTCGGGTGATGGAGCTGATCTCCTGCACGCGGTTCTCGCTGCGCTGGCCAGTGGTCATCAGCTGCAGATAGTCGATGACGATGAGGCCCACATTCGGGCGGGTGGGGTCCTGATTCACCCGGCGGATCTTCGCCTTCATCTCGGTGATGGTGATGCCGGAGGTATCGTCCATATAGATGGGTGCATCGTGCAGCTTTTCGGTGGCAAGGGCCAGATATTCCCAGTCCTCGGCGCGCAGGGCACCGGTGCGGAATGCCTGACTGTCGATGCCGGCCTCAGCAGAAAGGATGCGGTTCGTGAGCTGTTCCTTGGTCATTTCCAAGCTGAAGATCGCCACCGGCACCTTCTGCTGCATGGCCACGCGGGTGGCGATGTTCAGCGCAAAGCTGGTCTTGCCCATACCGGGGCGGGCCGCAAGGATGATGAGGTCGCCGCGGCCAAGGCCGGTGAGCACCGTATCCAGCAGGCGGAAGCCTGTGGGGATGCCCTTGTATTTGTCCGCATCCGGGCCGCTGATCTTCTGCAGGTTGGTCAGGGTCTCCACCATGCTGGAGGAAAGCGGTGTCAGTGCGCTGGAATCGCGGCCGGAGCGGATCTCATAAATGCGCTGCTCCGCGTTTTCCAGCAGCAGGTCGGCATCCGGCTCATCTCCGGCATCCTGCAGGATGTCCTTTGCCACCCCCATCAGCTGGCGCACCAGATACTTTTCCTGCACGATCTGGGCATAGGCCTTCACGTTGGAAATGCTGGGCACCGTCTCGGCAAGGCCGGTCAGGTACACCTTTGCTTCGTCGGCACTGGGGAACACGCCGTCCGAGATAACAGCGTCCAGCAACGTCACAAAGTCGATGGTCTGGTCGGCGGTGAACAGGCGCAGCATTTCGGAGTAGATCTGCGCATTCTGCCGGGTGTAGAACATCTCCGGCCGGATGATCTCCACCAAGTCGGTGAGCGTTTCCGGTTTGAGCAGCACCGCACCCAGCACGCTCTGCTCTGCCTGCATGTTGTAGGGCAGGTTGATGCCCACGCTTTCCAGATTCAGTTCATTGGAATAATGTCGTTCATTCGGCATGGTAGTTTATCCTTTTGCATCATTTCGCTGAAAAGCCAAAAAGCGCCCCCTGCTGTGAGGGGGCGCAGATGGCAGAAAAATCAGGCCTGTTCCACTTCCACCATGATCTTGAAAGAAGCGACCACACCAACGTGCAGACGGACCTTGCCGTTGAACACACCGGCATCCTTGATGTCCTTGGTCTCCAGCTCGATCTTCTTCTTATCGATGGGTGCGCCTGCCAGCTGAGCCAAAGCATCGGCAACTTCCTTGCCGGTGACTTTGCCGTGCAGACGGCCGGATGCACCGCCCTTGGCCTTGATGGTCACGGTCTTGCCCTCGATCTTTGCGGCCAGATCCTTGGCAGCAGCTACGGTCTCAGCCTCGTGGAAATCGGCAGCAGCTTCCTTGCTGCGGGCAACGTTCACAGCGCTGGCATCTGCCACAGCGGCCAGCTTGCGCGGGAACAGATAGTTGCGGGCGTAGCCGTCGGAGACCTCGTGGATCTCGTCCTTCTTGCCAATGCCCTTGATATCCTGCTTGAGAATCACTTTCATGATAGTATCCCTCACTTCTCACCGGAAAACCGGTGCAGTTGTTGTGTTTATAGTATAGCGCATTTGTCGCTTTTGGGCAAGAGGAAGCGCCTGACCATTTAAAATGGCCGCCGCTCCGCTCTGGCCATATTCAGCGGAAATTTTATTTTTAATTTGTAAATCAGAAAAATCTGCGGATTTTTCTGATTTACTTTTTCACGGGAGGGGTCGTAACGGCAAACGACATATGCTGCTGTCGGCCTGCGGCCGTCGCGCAGCGACTTTAAATCGGCGTAACACAAAAAATCCTTTAGCGCAGCGACTTGGATTTTTTGTATGGAGCCCAACCGCTTTGGGATTATTAAGGGCGTGCAGCCCTTAATTCGTGCCTCCCGCGCCTCGAAAGTAGCGGGTGCTTTTCTGGTTCTCTTTTGGCACACAAAAGAGAACGTACCCGGCGGCCATGCTTCTTGCAAAAGGCAAAAAGCCTGCCCCACACGACCACATTCTGCCCGGGAAGCGGTTACGCCAGTTCCTTTGCAGCCACGTCCAGAGCCACCTCAATGACCTTGTCCATGTCATAGTACTTATACTCGCCCAGACGGCCGCCAAAAATCACGTCCGGCTCCGCATCGGCCAGCTTCTTGTACTCGGCATACAGGGCACCGTTCTTCTCGTCATTGACGGGGTAGTACGGCTCGTCGCCCTTCTTCCACTCAGCGCTGTACTCGCGGCTGATGACTGTTTTGGGCTGGGTGCCGAACTCAAAGTGCTTGTGCTCGATGATGCGGGTGTAGGGAGTTTCCGCATCGGTATAGTTGACCACTGCGTTGCCCTGATAGTTGTCGGTGTCCAGCACCTCGGTCTCAAAGCGGACGCTGCGGTACTGCAGAGCACCCAGCCTGTAGCCAAAGTAGGCATCCACCGGGCCGGTGTAGACCACCTTCTCGGCCAGAGCGTTCAGATTTTCGCGGTCGGCCAGATAGTCCACATTCAGGCGCACCTCGGTGCCGTCCAGCATCTTTTCCACCATGGCGGTGTAGCCGCCATTGGGAATGCCCTGATACAACGCATTGAAGTAGTTGTCGTCGTAGGTGAAGCGCACCGGCAGACGCTTGATAATGAAGGCCGGCAGTTCGGTGCAGGGGCGGCCCCACTGCTTGCCAGTGTAGCCCTTGATAAGCTTTTCGTAGATATCGGTGCCCACAAGGCTGATGGCCTGCTCTTCCAGATTCTGCGGGTCGGTGATGCCTGCTTCCTTCTTCTGCTCTTCGATCTTGGCCTTGGCTTCGGCAGGGGTAACAACGCCCCACATCTTATTAAAGGTGTTCATATTGAAGGGCAGGTTGTAGATCTCGCCGTGGTAGTTTGCCACCGGGCTGTTCGTGTAGCGGTTGAACTCTGCAAACTGGTTCACATACTGCCACACAGCCTTGTTGTTGGTGTGGAAGATATGTGCACCGTAGCGGTGGACGTTGATGCCCTCCACCGGCTCCGTGTAGATATTGCCTGCAATGTGGCTGCGCTTATCGATCACAAGGCACTTCTTGCCTGCCTTTTTTGCTTCCTGTGCAAAGACCGCGCCGTAAAGGCCGGCACCAACGATCAGGTAATCGTACTGCTTCATGGGTGTGATCCTCTCTGTTCCGTTTATTTTCCTTCTACATCGCCCTTTTTCTGCGATGCATAGTATTTGTCGATGGCATCTTCGATGCGGGCGCGGGCTGCTTCCGGCGTGATATGCTTGAGCTGTGCTGCTGCCATGGTCTGGTGGCCTCCGCCGCCCAAAGATTCCATGATCACCTGCACGTTCACGGCACCCAGACTGCGGGCCGAGATGTTCACGCCTGTGCCCACCTGCACTGCCACAAAGCTGGCATCCACGCCCTGAATGGTCAGCAGATCGTTTGCCGCCTGTGCAATGGCCACGCGGGCTTCCGGTGCCACCTCGCCGCTGACGGAGATCGCGCAATTTTTGTACATGCGTGCTTTTTCCACCAGATCAGCCTTGGCATTGTACTCCACCATGGTCACATCGAACAGCTGGCGCACCCGCTCCGTCTCCGCGCCATAGCGGCGCAGCGCAGCGGCAGCTTCAAAGGTACGCACACCGGTGTGCAGGGTAAAATCGCGGGTATCCAGCATGATGCCGGACAAAAGGCCCTCGGCCTCCACACGGTTGGGCTTGTCGTCGCGCTCGCCCACGTACTGCAAAAGCTCCGTGACCAGCTCACTGGCCGAGGAAGAATACGGCTCATGGCAGACCAGCGCCGGGTTCTCGATGTAGCCCACGCCCTTGCGGTGGTGGTCGATCACGGCTACCTTGCCGCATTTTTCCAGAATATCCTTGCTTTCCACAAGGCCCACCTGATATGTATCCACCACGATGCACAGGGTGCGCTTGGAGATGATGGGCAGTGCGTCCTTCGGGTCGATAAAGTCGTCCTTCTGGCCTGCACGGCACAATGCATCGATCAGGCTGCCCGCAAGGGTAGCGTCACGCCGCACCGCGATCACCGCCGGGACATCGCATATTTTGCAGATGCGCAGCACGCCCTCGGCGGAGCCGATGGCATCCAGATCGCTCATGCGGTGGCCCATGATGACCACATGGTCGGCTTCCTTGATCAGCTTTACCAGCTGGTCGGCCACGATGCGGCTGCGCACCTTGCTGCGCTTTTCCACTCCGTGGCTCACGCCGCCGTAGAACGTAAAGCCGTCCGGTGTCATTTCAGCGGCCTGATCTCCGCCGCGGCCCTGCGCCATATCCAGTGCCTGTACGGCCATATCCTGAGCTTCCCGCAGGGTCTTGGCCCCACGGCCAATGCCGATGGACAGCGAAAGGTTCACGCTGGGGTCCAGCGCGCGGATCTTGTCCAGCACATCGTAGCCGCGGTTTGCGAACTGCTCCATCTGGCGCTCTTCCACCACAGCGATATAGCGGCCGCTGGCTACACGGCGCAAAAAGCCGCTGCCCCGGCCGATCATATCCTCCAGCGTGCGGTTGATGCCTTCCAGCAGGCGGGCACGCTCGCTGTCCAGCATGTCACCGAACACATCGTCGTAGCCGTCCACCAGAAACACCAGATAGCCCGGACGGCTGGCTTTGTATTCCGCCTCCACCTTGCGCAGAGCGGTCTCCTCGTTCAGCACCAGCAGGGTCATGCTCTCCGCATCGCCGGGCACCGTGGAGCTGTGTACGCTCCACATGCCGTCCGCGAGGGTCAGCAGCTGGCCCTCCTGCTTGCGGCACTGCTGCAGATCAAGGCCGGGCAGCACCTTCTGCACGCGGCTCACCAGCGCATCCTGCCCGTTCAACAGGCGGGTGCGGAACTGTGCATTGTACCACAGCACCGTCTCACCGGAAAGCAGCGCGGCCGGCTGAGAGAGCGGCTCCAGACTGAACTGCAGCTTGGAGCCTTCAAAGCTGCCGCCGCACATCCACCGGGCCACCCACTTGCGCAGCTGGCAGCGGAACAGCACCACCACAACGCCCCACAGCACCACCAGTGCCAGCAGCGCCGGCCATGCCGTGGGCCGCTGGACCAGCAGCACCAGCACCAGCAGGCCGCACAGCACGGCCAGACTGGCGGTGAGCATCTCCAATGTCCATCTTGGTTTTTGTTTCATCAAATCTCCTGCCTTCCGCCGCATTGTTTGCGGCAGCGTGCCCGGATCAGACCTCCATCAGGATGGGGAGGATCATCGGGCTGCGCTTGGTGCGCCGATAGATATAGCTGCTCAGTGCCTCGCGCACGCGGGTCTTGACGCTGTTCCAGTCGCGTACATGTTCATCCACGCAGCGGTCCAGCGCATTTTCCACGATGCTCTGTGCACCGTCCATCAGGCTCTCGTTCTCGCGCACATACACAAAGCCGCGGCTCACAAGGTCGGGGCCGGCCAGCACCTTGCCGGTCTTGCTGTCCACGGTGGCCACAATGATGACCAGACCGTCCTCGGACAGGTGCTTGCGGTCGCGCAGGACCACATTGCCCACGTCGCCCACGCCAAGGCCGTCCACCATCACTGCACCGGCGGTGACAGGCTCGCCCAGCTTTATCTCGTCCTGGCTGAGAATGACATTGGAGCCGTTCTCCGCGATCAGAATATTGCTGGTAGGGATGCCAAGGCTGGCAGCGGTGAGGGCGTGCTTTTTGAGCTGCTTGTACTCGCCGTGCACCGGCAGGAAATACTTGGGCCTGGTCAGGGTGAGCATGAGTTTCTGCTCTTCCTGACAGGCGTGGCCGGAAACGTGCACATCGTACATGCTCTCGTAAATGACCTCTGCACCCAGCAGCAGCAGACCATTGACGATCTTGGTCACGCTCTTCTCGTTGCCGGGAATGGGATTTGCCGAAATGATGATGAAGTCGCCGGGGCCCACCCGCACCTGACGGTGGCTGCAGGATGCCATACGGGAAAGGGCACTCAAGGGTTCGCCCTGGCTGCCGGTGGTAATGAGCACTACCTGCTCCGGAGGATACTGGTTCAGCTCATCCACGCTGATGAGGGTGCCCTCCGGGATGTGCATATAGCCCAGCTCCTGCGCCATGGCGGTGTTGTTCACCATGCTGCGGCCGCTGAAGGCCACCTTGCGGCCATCCTCCACGGCCAGATCGATGATCTGCTGCACGCGGTAGATGTTGGAAGCAAAGGTGGCAATGATGATCCGCTTGTTGCGGGCACGGGCGAACAGATTGCGCACGCCTGCAGCCACCTTCTGCTCGGTGGCGGTAAAGCCCGGACGCTCGGAGTTGGTGGAATCGCTCAGCAGAGCCAGCACGCCGTGCTGACCGTACTCGGCCAGCGTGGACAGGTCGGTGACGCCGCAGGCCAGCGGGGTGTAGTCGATTTTAAAGTCGCCGGTCTGGATGATGGTGCCCGCCGGGCTGTCGATGGCAAAGGCCACCGAATCCGGGATGGAGTGGTTCACATGGATGGGCTCAATGGTAAAGCAGCCCAGCTTGATCTTCTGTCTGGGGGTGATCTCCACGAACTTGGTCTTGCCTGCCAGACCGAACTCCTCCAGCTTGTTGCGGATCAGGCCGCAGGTCAGGCGGGTGCCATAGATGGGCAGGTCAAATTTCTGCAGCAGATACGGGATGCTGCCGATGTGGTCTTCGTGGCCGTGGGTGATGAGCAGGCCCTTGATCTTATCCTTGTTCTGCACCACAAAGGTGAAGTCCGGGATGACCATGTCCACGCCGTACATGTCGCTGTCCGGGAACACAAGGCCGCAGTCCACGATGATCATATCGCCGTTGCACTCGTAGACTGTCATGTTCTTGCCCACTTCGCCCAGACCACCCAGCGGGTAGATGTGGATGGGCACCGCGGCCTCTCTGGGCTGCTGCGGGCGGCGGGGCCGACGGTTATAATAAGGGCGGCGGGTGGTGCGGGGGCGCTTTTCGCCCGTCTGCGCGGCGGGTGCGCCGGTGCTCTGAGCAGCTGCTGCTGCCTTGCTGCGTGCGGAATTATTGGTATTTTCTTTCGACTGTGCCATTCTGACCTCCAAAATAATTACAGCGCAGGCCGTTCCCGCTTGTGGGAACAGCCGCGCTGTGCATGGGAAGCACCTTGAAAAATCGCATCGGCTTCCGTTGGATGCACCGTATAGAATTTATTTCTCAGCGTGTTTTTTGCAAACCGCTGCCTGTTCCGTAAGAGGTTTTGTGCCAGATAGGTCCATCTGCTCGATGCGACCGTGGCTTTTCTGTTGGAACGCCCGGGCACACGCCTGCGGTGCGCCCCTATACGCATTTTGTTAGGATAAGTATAGTATTTCCCGGCGTTTTTGTCAATTCCAAGGTTTGGCAGCTCCGGCACGGAATATACATTCGCACTTGACAGAAGCCGGAAAATAGCGCTAAATAGAAGCAACTCATTTTAGAAGGAGAACCGCATGAAGCAGGTCGAAGTGTACACCGACGGCGCATGCAGCGGCAATCCCGGCCCGGGCGGCTGGGGTGCCGTGCTGCGCTACCGTTTTAACGGCAAAGTTTACGAAAAAGAGCTGAGCGGCGGCGACGGCAGCACCACCAACAACCGCATGGAGCTGACAGCCTTTATCGAAGCACTGCGCCAGCTCAAGGAGCCGTGCGAGGTACGGCTGTGCTCCGACAGCCAGTATGTCATCAACGGGCTTCAGAAGGGCTGGGCCAAAAACTGGCAGCGCCGGGGCTGGAAAAAAGCAGATGGCTCCCCTGCCCTGAACCCGGACCTCTGGGCACAGGCACTGGAGCAGGAAGCCCGGCACAAGATCACCTATGTCTGGGTCAAGGGCCACGCAGGCCACCCGGAGAACGAACGCTGCGACCAGCTGGCCGTGGCCCAAAGCAAAGCACATGGAGGGAGGCAGGGAACATGAGCGACACATTTTTGCCCGGCAGTGGGTTCGACACCTACGAGAGTCAGGATAAGGTTCTGGTGCAGATGGACGGCAGCAGAGAATGCGCCGTAGCTGTGCGCATTTTACAGCAGCAGGGCTTTGCCGTGGCGGGCGCTGCCGTGCGGCTGGCAGCAGAACAGACCGCCGATGCGGAAAGCGCCAAAAAGGCAGCAGAGGCCCTTGGCATCGAGTGCATCGTGCTGAACGCCGAAGCACTGGCCGGGCAGGACGCAGACGTTCTGGGCGAAGGCGGCACGCCGCTGTTTGCCGCACTGCTGACGGCTGCAGACAAGCTTGGGATGCAATATGTGGCAACCGCTCACCGTGCCCGGGTGGAGACCGGTGCAGACGGCGTATACACCGTCTGCCCACCCGCAGGCACCGGCAGTGATGACAGCACGATTCTTGCAGCTCTGCCGCAGGAAACGCTGGCACGGCTGATCTTGCCGCTGGGCGATTTTGCCCCGGAAGATGTGGCGGAGATGGCCGAGGATTTTAAAGTTTAACCGTACGTTTCAAATGGCCTCCGTTGCACTCTGGCCATATTCTGCGGAAACATTATTTTTATATTAGAATTCCGGAAAATCTGCGGATTTTCCGGAATTCTTTTTTCACAGGCAAGGCCGCTGCAGCACACGGCATCTGCTGTTTTTGCTTCCTGCGGAAACAGCCGCACGGCGGCAGAAATGCATTCTGCGGTTCGGACCCCATTCCCGTAAAAATGAAAATCGGGAACATCCGCAGATGTTCCCGATTTTCACATTATCAATATAGTTTCCGCTGAATATGGCGCAGCGCACGCGGAGCCATTCCAAATCGTTTTGTCAGTTCTGGGGATGCACGATATCGCGCCAATCCAGATCTCCGCGCTCCAAGCCGTGGATCAGCACCTCAGCGGTGGCGATGTTGGTGGCCATAGGGATATTGTGCACATCGCACAGGCGCAGCAGCGTCATTTCGTTGGGCTCGCTGGGCTTTGCGTTGATGGGATCACGGAAGAACAGCAACAGGTCGATCTCATTGCAGGCGATGCGGGATGCGATCTGCTGGTCGCCGCCCTGCACACCGGCCAGAAAGCGCTGCACCTGTAAGCCGGTAGCTTCTGCGATCAGTTTACCGGTGGTGCCGGTCGCTACCAGTTTATGCTGGCTCAGGATGCGGCAGTACGCCGTACAAAACTGAACCATCAGCTCCTTTTTGGAGTCATGCGCAATGAGTGCAATCGTCATCCGTTACCCTCTCCTCTTCCTAAACGATTGGAACGCTTTTTCAAAAAAGTCCTTTGCTTGAAATGATATCACAAAATCCAATCTTTTACAACTGGTTTTTATACAAAATATTCAATTTTGTTTTCTTTTCCAGTCCCATGTGGTTCAAACCGACGCTGCAGCGCCCTTCCGTCTGTCCGTTTTGTCTCCCGTTTTCAGTTCTCCGGCGCAATGGCATCGGGGTTCTGCTCGGTGTCTGCGGCGGGCTGCTGCTCGTCCTGCACGGCAGGCTGGGCTTCCCCTTCTGCTGCCGTTTCCGGCGCAGCGGTGTCTGCGGCAGGTGTCATCTGTGCAGGCTGGGCTGCGGCATTGCCGGTGGTCTGGCCTGCAGCGGCCTGTGCTGGGTCAGTGGTCTGCGCCTGATCTTCCTGCTGGGCCTGCTCGGCTTCCTTTTCCGCTTCGGCCTGCTGGGCAAGGCTGCCATCTTTCAGGGCAAAATAGGCATTTGCAATGTCCACCACCAGATCACCGGTACGGGCACCATAGCCTCCGTACTCAATGCTAATGCCAATGGCGATCTGCGGATCATCCGCCGGGAGGTAAGCCACCATCATGGCGTTCAGATAGTGCTTACCGGGCGCATAGGTCTCGCTGCGCTGAGGTGTACCGGTCTTGCAGGCGATCGGCACCGGATAGCTGGAAATTTTGCCGCTGATGGTGCTGGGCACCTGCTTCATGCCCTGCCGCACCAGCTCAAAGGTGTTGCCGGTGCCTTCGATCACATCCATGACCTCGGGCTTGGTCTCGCTGAGCACCTCGCCGGTGTTGGTGTCCAGAGTGGCCTTGACGAAATGGGTGCGGTAACGGGTGCCGTTGTTGGCCAGCGTTGCCGCGTAGGTAGCCAGCTGGATGGGCGAGACCACCGTGTTGCCCTGACCGATGGCGGCCTGCACATCCAGCGATGCCGTATAGTTGGAGTCGCTCTTGGTGGTCAGACGGCCCACGGCCTCGCTCACCTCCACACCGGTGCGCTGGCCAAGACCCAGCTTGTAGGCATAGGCATCGTACACATCGCTGGTCAGGCGGCGGCCAACATCATAGAAGAAGATGTTGCAGCTCCACTTGATGGCCGTTACCACATCAATGTTGCCGCTGTGGCCATGGCGGGTACAGCGGGGGTGGTAATCCTTGAAGTAGTTGTACACGCCGTTGCAGTAAACGGTAGAATACTGGTTGATGAGGCCGCTGTCCAGTGCAGCCACCGCCACGGCGGGCTTGAAGGTAGAACCCGGCGTATACAGGCCCTGCAATGCGCGGTTGAACAGCGGCAGGCTCGGGTCGGAGCTGTACTCGCTATAGTTGGCGGCATACAGGTTCTGGTCATAGCTGGGATAGTTGGAAGCAGCCAGCACACTGCCGTCCTTCACGTCCAGCACCACCACCGCACCGGCGGCAGCTTTCATGGTGCCGGTATTGTACACGCGGTTGATCATATCAATGTTGTCCGCCAGTGCCTTGTCCACGGCACGCTGGAAGTTGCTGTCAATGGTCAGCTGCACGGTATGGCCCGGCTCCGGCACAGTGGTGAGCTTTGTATCCACGATCACGCCGTCCGAATTGCGGGTGATGGTCTCCACGCCGTCCCTGCCGCGCAGCTCGTCCTCATAAACGGATTCCAGACCAGAAATGCCCAGAACATCGTTCATGTTATAGCCTTTTTCCCGCAGCGGATAGGTCACCTGACCGTTGGAATCGGTCACCTTCCACTTTTCCGCCGTGATCTTGCCCACACGGCCCAGCACCGCCGGGATGATATCGCTCTGGTCGTAGCTGCGGGCGCTGGTTTCCACGATCTCCACACCTGGCAGCTGCAGGCTGTGCTCCTTGATGGTGGCCACCGTTGCCGCACTGACGTTTTCTGCCATGACAAAGTTGTTCACATTGGAGAACGCCTGCCGGTCCATCTCGTAGTGGATGCCGGCCAGCACACGCTGCCATTCCGGCGAAAAATCCTGCAGATCGTTCTTTTCCACCAGCATTTCCATTACATCGTTGGCGGTGGCGTACTGCTGCAGACCAAGCGTTTCCTTCATGTCTGCCAGCTGCTTCTGGTCGCTGGTGGACGTGTCATCGTCCGTAAAGGCGTAATTGCCTGCTGCGTCCGCCTGACCGATCAGCAGCGTATCATTCCAGCTCTCGCCATTCGCACGCAGCAGCTCCACGATCTGCTGCAGCATGGTGTCCAGATCCCGGTCGCCCATCAGCAGTTTGTTGAGGACCACATTGTAGCTGGTGGCCGTGGTGGCAATGCGCCGCCCGGCGCTGTCCACGATATCGCCGCGGGCCGCCGTGACCGTAAAGTTATAGTCGGTGGTGTTGGTGGCCTTGGCCTTGAAGTCGTCGCCGTTGACCAGCTGCAGAAAAATCAGCCGCATCACGTACAGGCCCATGATAACACATGCCACTGCAATGAGCAGGATCATCCGGCGCACAACGGTTTTTCGTTCGTTTTGGTTCATCCGCGTTTCCTCCGGCGGTTCAGACTACGCCGTTGTCGATTTTGAATGCGCTGTAAATGTGCCGCACCAGACTGAACAGCACCAGCGACGGCACCAGCGTCATCATGGCCGAAGGCAGCACAAAGGTCAGCCAGCGGCTCAGCGCCCAGCGGTAGCCGGGCATGTAGTAGAAGAACAGCCAGTCCAGCGAGAGCACCACAAGGGCCGTGCCGGTGCTGATGAGCGCAAAGTTCCATGTGCTGCCCTGCAGATACACCTGAACCAGCACCGAAAGCGCAAAGCAGAGCAGCAGCAGTTCCAGCGCCAGCATACCCACGGTGCGCCCGGCGGTGTAGTCCCACAAAAGGCCGCTCACGGCACCAAACAGCGCACCTGCAAACTCGCCTTCATACACGGCCACAGCCAGACACAGCGGCAGAATGAACAGCGGCTTTGCCTGCCCCAGCTGGAGCAGGCCGGGGGTCGTCTGCAGTGCCGCGCACACAAACAGTGCCACCGCGTAGCAGACCCATTTCAGGATCTGGCTGCGGCTGCGCATGCGGCGTGATTCCATACAAATGCGCCCCCTTAATAGTCGGTAATAACGAATACGTGCTTGACCGTGCGCGGGTCTGCACCCGGGCGCACCACTGCAATGGAAGATTTTCCGCTGACTTCCGGCTCCACCTTCTGCACGGTTCCCACCAGCAGATCCGGCGGGAACACTCCGCCAAGACCGGTGGTGATCACCTGATCGCTCATCTTCGTCTCAGTGGCGCGTTCCAGATTGGTCAGCACGCACAGGCCGTCACCGGCATAATCGGTGCTGCCATTGATAATGCCGTTTTCCCGCGTGCGGGATACCACGCCCGCAGCGCTGAAGCTGGGATGCAGAATGGTCATCACTTTGCAGCTGGTGGTGTCGGCTTCCACCACCATGCCGATCAGATAGCCCTTATCGCTGATCACGGCATCGTTCACGGCTGCGCCGTTCACCGTGCCGCAGTCCAGCGTAAAGCCTCCGAACTCATCCAGTGGGTCGCGGCCGATCACAAAGGCAGAAATATAGCTTGCTTCGGTGTTGGAATCCTGAATGCGGGCCAGTGCCTTGTAGGCTTCGTTCTCCGCCTTGATGCGGTCGTAGTCCACCATCTGCTGGCGAAGCTCGGCATTCTCCGCTTCCAGCTGTTCGTTCTGTTCCATGACTTCATCGATGCTGGTGTATTTTTCCCACACCGAGCCAATGCCGCCGCTCAGTGCCGATGTGACCTTCTGGAGCGGCATCAGCACCACGCCCAGCAGCTCCTGCGGGGCAGCGGTCAGCCGTCCGTTGGCACCGGCATAGGCCATGATGCCCACCAGAAACACCGCCACGGCTACCAGTATTTTAAATTTCCATGTGTCAAAAAAATCCTTCAAGGGAGTACCCTCCTGTTTCGGGTGGATGCCATGCCATAAGAAAAGCGCGGACAGCCCTGCCATCCGCGCAAGAGACATTGTTTGCAGCGGAAATCAGCGCAGACGCTGCGCAAAAGAGCCTTTTTCCGCAAGTGTGGGCCTTGCCCGTGTTACATGTGGCCGCCGTCGGTGTCCAGCACGTCATGCAGGACATCCACATGATCCAGCACCGCACCGGCACCCTTGGCCACGCAGTCCAGCGGGTCTTCCGCAATGTGTACGTCGATGCCGGTCTCGCTTTGGATCAGCTGATCCAGACCGCGCAGCAGTGCGCCGCCGCCGGTCAGGGTGATGCCGCGGTCGATGATATCCGCACTCAGCTCCGGCGGGGTGCGCTCCAGCGTTTCCTTGATGGCGCTGGTGATCTTGACCAGGCATTCAAGCAGAGCTTCGCGCACATCCTCCGAGTGGACGACGATGTTCTTGGGCAGGCCGTCCACGAGGTTACGGCCCTTGATCTCCATGGTCATTTCGGGGTCCAGCGCATAGGCGGAGCCGATCTCGATCTTGATCTGCTCTGCGGTGCGCTCACCGATCAGCAGGTTGTACTTGCGCTTGATGAAGGCGATGATGGCCTGATCGAACATATCACCTGCCATGCGCACGCTGCGGGAGGCCACGATGCCGCCCAGAGAGATCACAGCGATCTCAGCCGTACCGCCGCCGATATCCACGATCATGCTGCCGGTAGGCTCGCTGATGGGCAGGCCCGCACCGATGGCTGCTGCCATGGGTTCCTCAATGACGGACACCTGACGGGCACCGGCCTTCAGGGTAGCTTCGCGCACAGCGCGGCGCTCCACCTCGGTAACGCCGGACGGGATGCAGATGACCACGCGGGGGCGGGAGAACATGCTGTTGCCGCATGCCTTCTTGAGGAAATTTTCCAGCATGTTGGTGGTGATGTCAAAGTCAGCGATCACGCCATCCTTCAGCGGACGCACAGCCACGATGCTGCCGGGGGTACGGCCAATGACAGCCTTTGCCTCGGCACCCACACAGCGCACCTCGTCGGTCTTGGTATCCACAGCCACGACCGAAGGCTCCCGCATGATGATGCCCTTGCCCTTCATATATACCAGAGTATTTGCGGTACCCAGATCGATACCTACATCTTTAGAAAACAGGCCCATTGTAAAAATTCTCCTTATGCTTCCCATTTTATCTATAGCGCCAGAACATCCGGCAGCCCTTTTGTGCCGCCTTTGCGCAGAATAACACGGTTCTATTATAGCCGCAAGGCAATGATTTCTCAAGCGTTTGCGCAAGTTTTCTTCGTTTTTTCCAGTTTTATCACACAAAATGTGCCAGCAGCTGTACGGTGCGGCTCACCGGCAGACCCATGATGGTGTAGTAGTCGCCCTCAATACGGTCCAGCCAGAGGGCCGCCCGCCCCTGAATGGCATAGGCACCGGCTTTATCGTAGGGTTCGGCGGTGGAAGCGTAGAAGTCGATCTCCTCTTCACCCAGCGGGAAGAAGGTAACGCGGCAGCTGTCCACAAAGCTTTCAGTGCGCGCACCGTCCGAGATGCACACGCCGGTGTGCACCTCGTGAGTGGCACCGGAAAGGGCGCGCAGCATCCGCTTTGCATCCTCTTCGCTGTGGGGCTTGCCGAACACCTCGCCGTTCACATCCACCACCGTATCACAGCCGATGACCACAGCGCCCGGATGCTGGGCCGAAACAGCAAGGCACTTGCCCCGGGCCAGCTGTTCCACCAGATGGGCAGGCGTAGCGGCCTGCACCGTACTTTCGTCAAAGTCACTGACGCAGACGGTGAAATTGGTGGTATATAAGGAGAGCAGCTCCCGCCTGCGCGGGCTGCCGGAAGCTAAGATCAGGTTCATGATTCCATCTCACTTTCCGGTAGAGCCAAAGCCGCCCTCGCCGCGCTGGGTATCGCCCAGCTCTTCGGCAGGCACAAAGGCAGCGGTGTACACCGGTGCAATGCACAGCTGGGCCACACGCTCACCGGGCTGAATGGTGTAGGCTTCCCTGCCCAGATTGACCATGGGCACCTTCAGCTCGCCGCGGTAATCGCTGTCCACTACGCCCACGCCGTTGGCCATGCACAGGCCGTGCTTGATGGAAAGGCCGCTGCGTGCGTACACCAGTGCCACGCTGTGGGGGCCGGGCAGCTCGATGGCAAGGCCGGTGGGCACCAGTGCCCGCTCCATGGGGGCAAGGGTGAGCGGCGCGTCCAGTACGGCGCACAGGTCGGCGGCAGCAGAGCCGGGGGTTGCGTAAGAGGGCACCTTGGCACGGGTGTCCAATACCTTATATTTTACTGTGATGGGTTCCATAGTATACCTCGTTTTGATTTTATAGCAGCTCCTTCCGTCTCGCATACGCTCGACAGCTCCCTCAGGGAGGGAGCATTGCGTCAGCAATGACGGAAGGAGTTTCAGTTCGTACCTTTAAAATACAACCCACGGGTAAAATCACCTTCAAAAGGTGCATGGGTGCGGATCATCTCCAGAATTTTGGCCGCTTCCTCCCGGCTTTCCAGCGTGAAGTAAGCCACACCGTAGTCCACCGTCAAAGCGCCCGGCTTATCCCCCATATAAATAGGTACAGGGTTATAGATGGTGCGCACACCAAGGCCGCACCGCACTGGGAACTTCTTGGCCTTGCGGTCGGTCAGCACGCCGGTCTTGTCGCAGTGGGCGCAGTCGTGGATGTTCTGCAGCGGGCAGGCACGGGTGATCATCAGCGGCATATGGCCGTACACCAGCACGCCGGTGGGCACCGGCCTGCCGTTATGAGTGGGCGCAATGGTGCTGATGTCGCTATCCTTCACCTCGGGCAGGATGAGCATGGAGCCAAGGCCGTTGTCCGCGTAGAACTGCGCGGCCAGCTGGTTCGTGATGTTCAGGCCAAAGCTTCCGCTCATGGGCAGGCCCCGGCACAGGCGCAGGTGGGCGATATTGCTCACCTCATAGCCTGCAAAACCGGCATCCTGCGTGACCGCGATGCGGCGGGCGGTATCCTCTTCCAGCTTGCCAAACATGACCCGGGGCAGTTCCAAAAGGGTCTTTGCCCGCCATTCCCGGGGCACGCGGTCGGCCTGCGCAATGGGCAGGATGAGATACTCGATGCCGTCAAGCGCCCGCTCCGGCACCTGCTCCCAGCTCTCAAACCGGGCACGCAGGGTACGGTGGGGCGGCAGGGTGCGCAGCGGCAGGGCAGGCACATGCTCCTCGGTGGTGGGCCACGGGCGCAGCACTTCCCGCTTTTTGAGCAGGGCATCCAGCGCTTCACGGCGCAGCTCGTTCACCGCACTGCCCGGGATAAACCACGGCCCGCCGTCCATTTCCACGGTAATATCCTGATCTTCCACCGCAAAAGGCGTGCCGCCGGTCTTGGCAAGGCTGCGGTGCAGGCTTTCGGTGGGATCCGTACGGGCAGGCTGCGGCTCTGCATCCCCATAGGCAAAGGCCTTGCTGCCGTCTGCATCGGTGACAGTGAGCTTTTCGCCGTCCTCTTCAATTTCCAGCTTCATCTTTACCGGCACGCGGCTGCGCTCACGGCGGTAAAGCTCCCGCAGCATGGGCAGGGTCTTTTTGGTCTGCTCGGCATCTGCTTCGCTGCGCACGCCGAACATGGTGCCGTCGATCTTTCCATCCAGATAGCCGGAGGTGAAGCCGGAACGGCTGAAAGCATTCTTCAACAGGTCGCGGTCGTAGGCGCGGCCCTCGCGGCCTGCCAGACAGGCGCTGACTGCCGCCGCCACATACTCCGGCGTGCGCAGACGGCCCTCGATTTTTGCCGATGCCACGCCAAGCGCCTGCAGCTTGTCCAGCTTATCAATGACCGAATTATCCTTTAAGGACAGGTGGTGCAGGCGGCCCGGCTTGCCCTCCGGCAGGGCATTTGCCTCAAACGGCAGGCGGCACGGGCCGGCACAGGAACCTCGGTTGCCGCTGCGTCCGCCCAGAAAGGCCGACATGTAGCACTGGCCGCTGACGCACATGCACAGCGCGCCGTGCACGAAGCACTCGGTCTCGATGCCGCAGTGCTTTGTGATATGCTCCACCTCGGGCATGCTCAGCTCACGGGCCAGCACCACGCGGGTGAAGCCCAGCTCCTTGAGCTCCAGTGCACCCTGCAGGCTGTGCACGCTCATCTGGGTGGAGCCGTGGCGCGGCAGCCGCGGTGCAATTTTACCGATTAGCGTTGCCACTGCCAGATCCTGACAGATGACCGCATCGGCACCGCTGGCTGCAACGGCACGGATGGCCTGTTCCAGCGCGGGCAGCTCGCCGCCATAGACGGTGGTATTCAGCGCCACATGCACAGCCACGCCCCGCGCATGGCAGAAGGCGACCGCATCTTTCAGCGTATCCGCGTTAAAATTGTTAGCACTGGTGCGGGCATTGAAACCCGAAAAACCCAGATACACTGCGTCGGCACCGCTGAATACAGCGGCACGCAGCATTTCTTTGTTGCCCACCGGGGCAAGGATCTCGATCTTTGACATACTTCTCCTTTATCCTGTAAACGGCTTATTCCGCCTTGTCCGCTTCGCCCTCGGCAGCAGACTGCTGTGCCGCCTGCTGGGCGCGCTCCTCGCGCCGGGCTTCCTTATTGCGCATCTTTTCCAGCTGTTCGCGCAGGGCGGCAGCTTCCCGCCGCAGCACCTCATTCTCTGCTTTGACCTTATCTTCCGCCAGCTTTGCGCGGGTGGCATCCGCAATGTAATCCTGGATCTGGCTGCGCATATTCTCAGCACTGCCGGTGCTCTTGCGGTATTCGTCCAGATAATCCATGGCGCAGAACACCGCCGCCTTCGTCACCGAAAGATTCGCATTGTCGTCCAAAAGCCTGGTGATGTCTTCATCCAGCTTTTTCGCCAGCGACAAAATATATTTTTCCGGGTCCGTCGTAGCAATGGCATACGGCGTACCTGCAATGTTCACCCGTACCTTGTTGACCATATCTGTTTCCCCTTTTTATCCTTTTCTGCCCGCAGCGGGCAGTGATCTTCTGATTTTTGCCGGGAAACGGCACCGTTCCCGGTACCGTTTTGGTGTCTTGTCACCCGCCGGGCGAGTTACCCGGCACATTTCTCCCGGAGTTTGTCCCCGAAAATGTTTCGGAACACAGCTTTCTTTCTCTATTATAATATAAATAAGCATCAAGAAAAAGTGTATTTTTTGAAATTTTGGCATATTTATCAGAAAGTTCAATAAAAAAATGTCAGTTACGGAAAAAATGCCCTGATTCCTTGCATTTGTCATTCTGCCATATTATAATATCTTTGTCATGTTGGCGGCAGAGCAAGTGAGGGAAAGTGCCTGCAGGCGCCAATTATTTCAATTATTTTAGCAAAGCTGAAAACTTATGCGGATAGGAGTACCTTTATGACATCGAAAGAATTCGGTAAACTTCTTCAGGACAAGCTCACCAGCGAGTACGGCGTGGAGCTGAGCGTTGCTTCCAACCAGCAGATCTACCGCTCTCTGGCTCTGATCTGCCGCCAGATGATGAGTGAGAACCACAAGAAGTTCCAGTCCAAGGCCATTGGCACCGGCACCAAGCAGGTGTATTACCTGTGCATGGAGTTCCTGATGGGCCGCAGCCTGAAGACCAGCCTGCTGAACCTGGGTCTGGACGAGGTGGCAAAAAAGGCCCTGTCCGACGCTGATATCAGCATTGACAGCATCTTTGAGGAAGAGCCGGATGCAGGTCTGGGCAACGGCGGTCTGGGCCGTCTGGCTGCCTGCTATCTGGACGGCATGGCCACCACCGGCATCTGCGGCACCGGCTACTCCATCCTGTACGAGTACGGCATCTTCAAGCAGAAGATCGTGGACGGCTGGCAGCAGGAGCGTGCCGACAACTGGCTGCCCGGCGGTCAGGTCTGGCTGAAGAGCCACCCCGATCAGGCTGTGGAAGTGCGCTTTGACGGCGAGATCCACGAGAACTGGGACAACGGCTTCCACTATATCCAGCACACCAACTACAACAGCGTCATGGCTGTTCCCTCTGATATGTATGTGCAGGGCTACGACGGCAAGGGCGTTGCAAAGCTGCGCCTGTGGCAGGCAAAGGCCCCGGACTTTGATATGTCCAGCTTCTCTCTTGGCAACTACAACACTGCAATGAGCAAGAACGCCAATGCAGAGCTGATCTCCAAGGTGCTGTACCCCAACGATAACCATGTTGAGGGCAAGATCCTGCGCCTGCGCCAGCAGTACTTCCTGTCTGCCGCATCCATCGGCGATATCGTCCAGAACCACCTGTCCAGCTATGCGACCCTCGAAAATCTGCCCGACAAGGTGGCCATCCAGCTGAACGACACCCACCCCACCCTCGCCATCCCCGAAATGATGCGTATTCTGCTGGATGAGTGCGGCTTTGGCTGGGACAAAGCCTTCAACATCTGCCAGAAGGTCTTCTCCTACACCAACCACACCGTCATGGCTGAGGCTCTGGAAAAGTGGAACGTGGACATCTTCAAGATGACCCTGCCCCGCATCTACCAGATCGTGGTGGAGATGGACCGCCGCGCCCGCGCAGAGCTGGAGAAGGTCTTCCCCGGCGACAAGGGCAAGATCGACTATATGGCACTGATCGGCGACAATCAGGTGCGCATGGCAAACATCTGCGCCTACACCGCCAACAGCATCAACGGCGTGTCCAAGCTGCACAGTGAGATCATCAAGGACAGCGTCTTCCACGATTACTACCTGTTCAAGCCGCAGGCCTTCAAGAACGTGACCAACGGCATCGCTTACCGCCGCTGGCTGCTGGCCTCTAACCCCGGCCTGTGCAAGCTGCTGGACGAGACCATCGGCGACGGCTACAAGCATGATGCTTCCGATCTGTCCAAGCTGAACAAGTTCGAGAACGACAAGACCGTTCTCAAGCGCCTGAACGAGATCAAGCTGACGAACAAGACCAGCTTTGCCAACTATCTGGCAAAGAGCACCGGTCAGGTCATCGACCCGAACTCCATTTTTGACTGTCAGGTCAAGCGTATGCACGAGTATAAGCGCCAGCACCTGAACGCGCTGAACATTGCTGCCCAGTACCTGTACCTGAAGGAGAACCCCAACGCCGACTTCATCCCCAAGACCTATATCTTCGGTGCAAAGGCTGCTCCCGGCTACTACATGGCAAAGCAGATGATCCGCATGATCTGCAAGCTGGGCGACCTCATCAACAACGACCCCGCTGTGCGCGACAAGCTGCGCGTGGTCTATCTGGAAGAGTACTGCGTCTCTCTGAGCGAACACCTGATGCCCGCTGCCGAGGTCTCTGAGCAGATCTCTCTGGCAGGCACCGAGGCTTCCGGTACCGGCAACATGAAGTTCATGCTGAACGGCGCTATCACTCTGGGCACTCTGGACGGCGCAAACGTGGAGATCGCAGACGCTGCCGGCAAGGAGAACGAGCTGATCTTCGGTATGCTGACCCCCGAGGTGAACAACCTCAAGCAGGTGGGCTACCATCCCAACGCCTTTATCACGGGCGACGACGTGGCCAACTACACCCTGAACTTCCTGGAGCGTGGCTGGAACGGTGAGAACTTCCACGAGGTGACCGAGAACCTGCGCACCAGCGACCCGTACATGGTCATGGCCGACTTCAAGGATTACCGCCGTGCACAGGCCGACCTGCAGAAGCTGTATGGCGACCGTGAGAAGTGGGCACAGATGAGCCTGAAGAACACCGCCAACAGCGGCATCTTCAGCGCCGACCGCGCCGTGCTGGACTACGCACGCGACATCTGGTACGCCTCCCCGGTGCCCATGGGCAAGTAATTTTCCCTTAAAAAATCCATCTGCCCCGGCGGCGTTTGGCCCGCCGGGGCTTTTTTGAGAAAGGACGACCCTGCTTTGTCTTGTCTGTTCAATAGCTACGACCCCTATTTCAAGCAGCCCTTTGGCGCACTGCGGGCCGGTCAGACCGTACGCCTGACCCTTTGCATCCCGGAAGAGCTGGGCTATGTCGATCCTCATCTGGTGCTCCAGAAGGAGGGAAAATATGACGTGCCGGTGCACTACCGCATGAAGTTCGACGGCCAGACCCCCCAGCAGAACCACTTTTCCGTGGAGCTGCCGCTGAACGACCCGGGCCTGTACTTCTACTACTTCGACCTCTACACCGACTTCCGCCGCATCTACCGCGGGCCGGACAACTGCGGCGTTGTCAGCTGGCAGGAAGGCGAAAAGTGGCAAATCACCGTCTACGACGCCGGTTTCCAGACCCCGGAGTGCATCAAGGGCAAGGTGTTCTATCAGATCTTCCCGGACCGGTTCTGCGAGGGCATTGAGAACAAGCCCATGCCTTTCCCGGATCGGCTGTATCAGGCCGACAAACACGCCGAACCCTTCTGGCAGCCCAACGAGACCGGCGGCCACCTGAACGAGGACTATTTCGGCGGCGACTTGGAAGGCATCCGCATCAAGCTGCCCTATCTGCGGGAGATGGGGGTGGACTACCTTTACCTCAACCCCATCTTTGAGGCGCACTCCAACCACCGCTACAACACCGCCGACTATCTCAACGTAGACCCACTGCTGGGCACCAACGAGGAGTTCGAGGTGCTCTGCCGCGAGGCCGCTAAGTACGGCATTGGCATCGTGCTGGACGGTGTGTTCAGCCACACCGGTTCCGACAGCCGCTATTTCAACCGCGAAGGCCGCTATGGGGATGGCGGCGCTTACCGCGACCCCAGTTCTCCCTACCGCAGCTGGTACGATTTTGACCCCAAGTATAAGGGCGGCTACCGCAGCTGGTGGGGCTTCGAGACCCTGCCCGAGGTGAACGAAGAGAACCCCTCCTATGTGGAGTTCATCACCGGCGAGGGCGGTGTTATTGACACATGGCTGCGGCGCGGTGCCGCAGGCTTCCGTCTGGATGTGGCCGACGAGCTGCCGGACGACTTTATTGAAAAGATCCGCGCCGCTGTCAAGCGGGTCAGCCCGGAGAAGTTCCTGCTGGGCGAGGTGTGGGAGGACGCCACCACCAAATACGGCTTTGGCCAGCGCCGCACCTATCTGCTGGGTAAGGGGCTGGACAGCGTGATGAATTACCCCTTCAAGAACGCTGTGCTGGACTTTGTAAAGGGTAAGCCCGCCGAGCAGGCCATGGGCGAAATTCTGTCCATCTGTGAGCACTACCCCGCCCCTGCCATGGACACTGCGCTGAACTTTCTCTCCACCCACGACACCGAACGCGCCCTCACCGTGATCGCGGACGAGCCCGCCAACGGCCGTGGCCGCAAGTGGCAGAGCGGCCGCTGTGTGGCCGGCGAAGCCTACGAGGAAGGGATGCTGCGCCTGCGCATGGCCTATGCCATCATCTACACGCTGCCCGGCGTGCCCTGCCTGTATTACGGCGACGAGATCGGGATGCAGGGTTACCGCGACCCCTTCAACCGTGCCTTCTTCTGCTGGGACAGCCACGAAAAGCGCCTGAAGCCGGTGCTGGCACAGCTGGCACAGCTGCGCCACACCTGTGAAGCCTTCCGCACCGGCGAACTGCGGGTGCTGCGGGCGCAGGACGGCATCCTGCACTACCAGCGCGTAGGCGAAGCGGAAACAGCCGAGATCATCGTAAACCGCTCGGAGCACATCATCGTGGAGCCGCTGGCTTCCGGCAAACACACGGAGGTGAACCCCATGGGCTTTACCATCGTGGTGGAGGAGAACGGGCATAACCCGAACCACAGCTATTACGATATCACCTGATTTGAGAAAAGCCGTTGCGCATATTTTGTGCAGCGGCTTTTTCACTCCTTCCGTCATCGCTGACGCGGCAAAGCCGTGACTGAGGGAGTTTTTGTTCTTTATTTCGTTTTCTGTGCAACGTTCCAGTAAAAAACGCTTGACCTTCCACCCGGGGGATACTCTATAATAGGGGCATAAGGAGGGAGAACCATGAACCCTGTTCCATTTCTCTGGCTGGCTGCCGTGGTGGGCTTTTTGCTGTTGGAGGCTTCCACCTTCAGCATGACCTCCGTCTGGTTCGCCGTCGGCTCAGCTGCCGCCCTGCTCACCTGCCTGTTCACGGATTCGTTCCGGGCGCAGGCCCTGGTGTTCATCGTGGTAAGCATTCTGTGCCTGCTGGCGTTCCGGCCGCTGGCTGCAAAGCTGCGCCAGAAAACCACCCCCACCAATGGCGACCGCAACCTTGGCCGGGAGGCCACCGTGCTGACCACGATCACCGCCGACCTGCCGGGCCGTGTGCGGCTGGACGGCGTGGACTGGAATGCCCGCTGCGCCACTCCCGGCGACATTCTCACCCCCGGGCAGCGCTGCCGTGTGACCGAACTGCACAGCACCCTGCTCATCGTGGAGCCCGTATTGACCGAAAGCCGCAGAGCGTGATCTGCGTTCTGCGCTGAAACGTTGCACCCATCTGAAAAAGGAGAACCACTATGGTCATGTTTTTTCTGATCCTCGCGCTGGTCTTTGTCGTCCTGCTGGTGATCATCACCAATATCGTCATCGTGCCCCAGTCCAAGGTGTATGTCGTTGAGCGGCTGGGCAGCTACTCCGACACATGGTCGGCAGGCCTGCACATTAAGATTCCCTTCATCGAGCGCATCGCCAAAAAGGTGAGCCTGAAGGAGCAGGTGGCAGACTTTCCCCCTCAGCCGGTCATCACCCGCGATAACGTTACCATGCAGATCGATACCGTGGTGTTCTTTCAGGTGATGGATGCCAAGCTCTACACCTACGGTGTCAACCAGCCCATTGCGGCAATCGAAAGCCTGTCCGCCACCACCCTGCGCAACATCATCGGCGAAATGGAGCTGGACCACACCCTGACCAGCCGCGATGTCATCAACGGTAAAATTACCGCCATTCTGGATGAAGCCACCGACAAGTGGGGCATCAAGGTGAACCGCGTGGAAGTGAAGAACATCATCCCGCCGCGTGAGATCCAGGAAGCCATGGAGAAGCAGATGAAGGCTGAGCGCGAGAAGCGCGCTGTCATCCTGAAAGCCGACGGTGAAAAGCAGGCCGCCATTACCGCCGCTGAGGGCGAAAAGGAAGCTGCCATCCTGCGCGCGGATGCTGTGAAGCAGCAGCGCATTCTGGAAGCCGAGGGCGAAGCACAGGCCATTCTGGCCGTGCAGAAGGCCAACGCCGATGCCATCCGCCTGCTGAACGAGGCCATGCCCAGCGATAAGGTTCTGGCCATCCGCAGTCTGGAAGCTCTGGCCAAGGTGGCCAACGGCAAGGCAACCAAGATCATCATTCCTTCGGAGCTTCAGAATCTGGGCGGCGTGGTGCCCAGCATCAAAGAGCTGATGACCGACCCGAAGGACGCAGAATAAAGAATTTTATAAAGGACAGCTTCCTCGCCCTCTCAGTCTCACTTCGTTCGACAGCTCCCCCAAAGTGGGAGCCCTTGGCAGAATGATAAAGTCTCCGGTTTTGCCAAAGCCTCTCCCTTTGGGAGAGGTGTCACGGAACGTGACGGAGAGGGCGAGGCCGCTTGTGGAGGAGCACCACTATGATCTACGATACCCTGAACAATCTGCCCAACTATCTGGGCGTGAGCGACAACCTTGACACCGTCATTGAGTATATCATGGCGCGGGACATCACCACCCTGCCCGCCGGACGCACCCGCATCGACGGCGAAAAGGCTGTGGTCACTGTGAGCACCGTCACACCGCTGACTTCCGATAAAGCGCTGTTCCAGCGCCACGACAACCACATCACGCTGGAGACCGATCTGGACGGCAGCGAGCTGTTTGAGGTGAGCCTTGCAGAGCTGACCCCGACAAAGCCCACCGACGAAGCCGCCGACACCACCGTAGGCACCGCCGGCACCAGCATTGCCGGTATGCTGTGTGAGGGACGGTTTGCCCTGTATCTGGCAGGCGAGCCGTATAAGTCCGGTCTGAAGGCACAGGGCTGCGGCAAGCTGAAAAAAGCCGTGTTCAGCATCGAGCTGGACCCGGACGAGGAAGAAACGGAAGAATAACCGAAAGGAGATTTTCTGTATGGGATTTTTTGCTGTCCTTGCTGCAAGCCTGTTTGCCGTATTCCTCTTTACGGTATTCGGCGGCTATTCGCTGCTGCTCTGGTGTCAGCAATCCCTGTGGATGGTCGTTCCGCCTGCGGTGGTGCTTGCGGTTTTGATCTGGACATTCATCAAAATGGACGACAAGATCACCGCCCTGCAAAAGCGGGTGGACGAGCTGGAAGCGGCGCAGAAAAACGCCGAAGAGTCCGAGAAATAAATACAGCGACGCCCCTGCAGAAAAAGCTTTTCCTGCAGGGGCGTCGCACTTTTTACACCTTACTTTTTATCCTGTGGGTCATCCAATCCTTTGAACATCACCATGCCCAGAATTGCAAAGCTGGCACCCAGCACAAAACCCACTGTCCCCAGCGACACGCTGAACAAAACGCCCATAGCAACACCGAACAGGATGCCTGCGATCTGACTTTTCTTCATCTTACTGCTCTGCCTTTCCGTACCACGCCACCGACAACCGCCACGAAAGCGCATACAGCGCCAGAGCCACCACCAGCACTACAACCAGCACCAGCAGCAAGCCCTGCGCAGGCAGGATGCTGTCCAAAGCGCTGTCCCCCGAAGAGACGAAATATCCCATAAAGCTCCCAAGCATACCGATGCTCAGGTAGTACACATACTTTGCCTTTTCGTAGCCAAAACGGTAAAACAACGGCAGCAGGATAATGTTGTCCAGCAGGGTCAGCATGGCCACCTGAATCAGGGTCGCCACGGTGATCTGCACCGACACCGTGCCCCAGAGCAACTGTGCTGCTGCCAGCGCTGCCATGCTCAGCAGCTCTGCCAGCGTCATACCGCACAGACCAATGAGGTATTTGCCGCCCACCAGCTGCTCTTTTGTCACCGGCAGGGCGGCACTGCAAACGCTGAACCGGCTGCTCTGGTCGTAAGCCAGTAAGGATATTGGCGACATTCCCAGCAAAAGCCCGCCGTACAGCATAAAGAAATTAGACCCTTCCTTCATGAAAAACGTTCCCATCAGCATCATAGCAATCGACACCAGAATGATCCATCTGGTATAGCACCACATCTGATAGGCATCCTTTAATAGCAGACCTTTCATTGTACATTCTCCCCTTTCACCATCAGCACAAACAGCTCCTCAATGCTTACCGGGTCAAGCTCTGCTCCGGTGGGCATTGCATCCCGGCGCACAAGCGCCTCTATCCCGTAGGGGGTGACCCGCTTGCCGTACACCCGCGTATCCAGTGCCGCCAGCTGCGACGCTGTACCGTGCCACAGGGCGTATTCTTCCCGCAAAGCGTCCTTTTCCTCACAGAGCAGCAGCCTGCCCTTGTGCAGGAAGGCGATGATATCGCACAGCTTTTCCAAATCGCTGACGATGTGGGAGGAGACGAGGATAGAGTGGTTTTCGTCCCGGGTAAAGTCCAGCAGCAGGTCGGTCACCTCGTCCCGCACCACCGGATCCAGCCCGTTGGTGGCTTCGTCCAATAGCAGCAGCTTCGGGTGGTGCGCCAGCGCCACGGCAATGCACAGCTTCATCTTCATGCCGGTAGAGTAGTCCTTGTATTGCTTTTTGTCCGGCAGGCCGAACTTCCGGCACAGCTCCGCATAGGCAGCAGCATCCCAGTTGCGGTAGATGCCCGCCATCACCTTGCCTGCCTGCACTGCGTTCAGGCACAGGGGGATGCCCTCGCTGCCCAGCACCACACCGATCTCCTCTCTGGTGCGGACGGAAGCGGTGCGGCTGTCCCTGCCAAGGATGGTCACGGTACCGCCGTCCCTCTGCACCATATCTAAGATTAACCGGATAGTGGTGCTTTTGCCCGCTCCGTTTTCACCGATCAGTCCGCAGATGGTGCCGCCGGGCAAGGTCAGATCCAGCGGTCCGAGGGTAAAGTCCTTATAGTGCTTTGTAAGTCCCCGCAATTCCAGTGCGTTCATGTTCAGCCCTCCCACAGCAGTTCCAGCATCTCCCGCAGCTCTTCCCTGCTCAGCCCGCAGGATACGGACAGGCGGACGGCTTCGGTAAGGTGCGCTTCAATTTTTTTCAGGTTCTCTTCCCGCAGCAACTCGGTGTTTTTAGGGGCTACAAAAAAGCCCTTTGCCGGTACTGCGTAAAGGAAGCCCTCTTTTTCCAGTTCATCGTAGGCGCGCTTGGTGGTAATGACGCTGATGCGCAGATCCCGTGCCAGCCCCCGGATGGAGGGCATGGCCTCGTCCGGCTGCAAAGCCCCGCTGATGATCTGCTGCTTGATCTGGTTGTAGATCTGGTCATAGATGGGCGCGCCGCTTTTGTTGTTGATAAACAGTTCCATCGGCTGCTCCTTTGGCTTTTGCGTTTTATCTGTATATGCACAGTATATACAGTAGATACAGATTTGTCAAGAGAATGCGCAAAAAAAAATACACCCGCCGTCCAAAACGGACAGCAGGTGCATTTTTTAGGTTTTACAGTGCCTTGATGGCGGTCTTGATGCGCTCGGCGGCCATCTTGGTCTTTTCGGCGTCACCGAAAGCGGTCAGGCGGAAGTAGCCCTCGCCGCACTCGCCGAAGCCTACGCCTGGGGTACCCACCACGCCGCAGTTTTCCAGCAGCCAGTCGAAGAACTCCCAGCTCTTCATGTTACCGGGGCAGCGCAGCCAGATGTAGGGGCTGTTCTTGCCGCCGCAGTACCACACGCCGCACTCGTCCAGAGCGTCTGCGATGACCTTGGCATTCTTGCGGTAGTAGTCCAGATTCTGCTGGATCTCGGCCATGCCGCTCTCGGTGAACACCGCAGCGGCGGCGCGCTGCACCACGTAAGGCACACCGTTGAACTTGGTGGTCTGGCGGCGCAGCCACAGCTTATTGATGTTCATGCCCTCGCGCTCCAGCTCCTTGGGCACCACGGTGTAGCCGCAGCGGGTGCCGGTGAAGCCTGCGATTTTGGAGAAAGAGCAGATCTCAATAGCGCATTCGCGGGCCCCCTCGATCTCGAAGATGCTGCGGGCCAGCTCGCCGTCCGAGATAAAGCACTCGTAGGCGGCATCGTACAGGATGATGGCATTGTTCTTGCGGGCGTAGTCCACCCAAACCTTCAGCTGGTCGCGGGTGTAGGCGGCACCGGTGGGATTGTTAGGGCTGCAGATATAGATGATGTCCGCCTTTACGTTCTCGTCCGGCATACCCAGGAAGCCGTTCTCCTGACCGGTGCGGCTGTAGATGATCTTACGGCCGTCGGTCACATTGTCGTCCACATAGGTGGGGTAAACGGGGTCCGGCACCAGCACGGTGTTGTCCACATCGAACAGGCCCAGTACGTTGGCCAGATCGCTCTTTGCACCATCAGAGATGAAAATTTCATCCTCTGCCAGCTGGGTGCCGCGGCCTGCGTAGTAGCCCTGAATGGCCTGCTTGAGGAAGGGGTAGCCCTGCTCCGGGCCATAGCCGTGGAAGCCTTCCTTGGTGCCCATCTCATCGGCTGCATCGTGCATGGCCTTGACCACACACTTTGCCAGCGGCTGGGTCACATCGCCAATGCCCAGACGGATGATCTCCTTCTCCGGGTGTGCCTCCTGATAAGCGGCCACCTTGTGGGCAATGTCCACAAACAGGTAGCTTGCCTTCAGCTCGTTGTAATGCTTGTTCATCTTCATGGTTACTTTCCCTCGATTCATCTTTGTATCATGTTCTCCGCCGCCGGACGGCGGCAGCGAACATTCTTTTTAAACTTCTGTGATACCTTCGCACACGGTCTCGGCGGCGCCGGTCATCAGCAGCTGTCTGCCGGGCAATACCCGGATGGTCAGCACACCGCCGCGCAGCTGCACATGGATGTCCTCGCCTGCCGGGCAGATGCCAAGCTCGGTCAGGGCCGCCACGGTGGCGCAGGTGCCGGTGCCGCAGGCCCATGTCTCGCCGCTGCCGCGCTCCCACACCCGCATCTTCAGGTGGGTGGGATCCACCACCTGCACGAACTCGGTGTTGATGCGCTCCGGAAAGTTTGCGTGGCGCTCAAAGGCCGGGCCGATCTCTTCCAGCTTCAGGCTGTCCACATCCTCCACCACAGTCACACAGTGGGGGTTGCCCACACTGATGCAGGTCACATGCCACGTTTTGCCGTCCACGGTCAGTTCTTTGTCCACAAGCGGTTCTTCGCCCATGTTCACAGCAGGCAGGCTGGCAGGCATGGCACTGTAAGCGCCCATCTCCACCTGCCACAGGCCCGCACCCTTGTGGGTGACGGTCTTCAGGCCGCTGAGGGTATCAATGGCAAGGGTCTCTTTGGCAATGCCGTGGGTGTACAGCCATTCAGCCACACAGCGGATGCCGTTGCCGCACATCCTGCCCTCGCTGCCGTCTGCGTTGAAGATGCGCATCATGCCGTCCGCACCCGCCGTCTGCGCAGCGCAGATGCAGATGATGCCGTCCGCACCAATGGAAAAATGCCGCCGGGACAATTTTTCGGAAAGGGCTGCAATGTTCTCCGGCACACCGCTTTTGCGGCAGTCCAGATAGATATAATCGTTGGCGCAGCCCTGCATTTTGGTAAATGAAAGCTTCATGCTCAAAACTCCTTCATGGGACTTGTGGTCAGTCCCTATAAACTCGCTACTCTATAATGATAAGAAACCGGGGCGCTCCTGTCAAGCGAAAATGCACCTTTCCGGCAATTTTTCGCAAAGGAATCTGTCAGAATGGAAAACAGGGCTTGACAATACGCATGGCATGGGATATAAAAAAAGAGAGAGTTTTGTACAGTCCGGGGCCGCGCAGCATCTGCGGGTGCATCCGTCACGGCAGCCGCACGCACGGCACCGGTGTACAGGACAGGCAAAACAACTGCAAAAAGGAGACCACAGGAATGGATACTTTTGAAAAAATCCGTGCATTGCTGGCGGAGCAGCTGGATGTTGACCCGGCAAAGATCACGATGGACAGTGACATCATGAGCGATTTTGAGGCCGACAGTCTGGATATCGTGGATATGGTGATGACGCTGGAGGATGAGTTTGGCATTGAGGTGCCGGACGATGCCATCGAGTCCCTGCGCACCGTGGGCGATGTGGTAAACTTTGTGGACAGCCACGCGCAGAACTGATTCAGTCAAAAAGCCCCGCCTTCTGGTGCGGCACCCGGCCGCACTGCATGGACGGGGCTTTTAATATGGTTCGTGCGGAACGCAAGCCGTTTGGCGCACGGCCTTAGGAGGAAAAAGCAAAAATGGCAAAAGATTCAAAGAAGCTCGTACAGGCGATCACCAGCCAGGAAGAGAACTTCGCACAGTGGTACACCGATATCTGCGTGAAGGCAGAGCTGGTGGAGTACTCCAGCGTGAAGGGTTTCATCATCCTGCGCCCCTACGGTCAGGCCATCTGGGAGCTGATCCAGAAGGACATGGATGCCCGCTTCAAGGCCACCGGCCATGAAAACGTGGCAATGCCCGTACTGATCCCGGAAAGCCTGCTGCAGAAGGAGGGCGAACTGGTCAATGGCTTCGCGCCGGAGGTGGCGTGGGTCACGATGGGCGGTTCCGACAAGCTGGAAGAGCGTCTGGCCGTGCGTCCCACCAGTGAAACCATGTTCTGCGACCACTGGTCCCGCGTGCTGCACAGCTACCGCGAGCTTCCCATGAAGTACAACCAGTGGTGCAGCGTTGTCCGCTGGGAAAAGACCACCCGCCCCTTCCTGCGCAGCCGCGAGTTCTGGTGGCAGGAAGGCCACACCATCCACGAGACTGCCGCCGAGGCTGAGGCTGAGACCCAGCAGCAGCTGAACTGCTACGCAGATGTCTGCGAGCAGGATCTGGCCATCCCCGTGGTGAAGGGCCGCAAGACCGACAAGGAAAAGTTTGCCGGTGCCGAGGCCACCTATACCATCGAGGCTATGATGAAGGACGGCAAGGCCCTGCAGAGCGGCACCAGCCACTACTTTGGCGATAAGTTCAGCAAGGCTTATGACGTGACCTTTACCGGCCGCGACAACCAGCTGCATCATCCGTTCCAGACCAGCTGGGGCGTTTCCACCCGTCTGGTGGGTGCTATCATCATGACCCACGGCGACGACGACGGCCTGATCCTGCCCCCGGCAGTGGCCCCCATTCAGGTGGTCGTAGTGCCCATCGCCGCCCACAAGCCCGGTGTTTCCGAGAAGGCTGCCGAGCTGGCCGAGAAGATCAGCAAGTACGCCCGCGTGAAGCTGGACGACAGCGACAATGCCCCGGGCTGGAAGTTCTCCCAGTGGGAGATGAAGGGCGTGCCCCTGCGTCTGGAGATCGGCCCCAAGGATCTGGAAAAGAACCAGTGCGTGCTGGTGCGCCGCGATACCCGCGAAAAAGTCTTCGTCTCTCTGGACGAGCTGGAGACTGCGATCCCCGCACAGCTGGAGGCCCTGCGCAAGGACCTGTACGAGCGTGCTCTTGCCAACCGCGAGAAGCGCACCTGGGCTGCCACCACCATGGACGAGGTGAAGGAGCTGGCCAAGGCAAACACCGGCTACATCAAGACCATGTGGTGCGGCGACCTTGCCTGCGAGATGAAGATGAAAGAAGAAGTCGGCCTGTCCAGCCGCTGCATGCCGTTTGAGCAGGAACACCTGAGCGATGTATGCCCCTGCTGCGGCAAGCCCGCCAAGACCATGGTCTACTGGGGCGTGGCGTACTAAGCTTTCCTTTTGATAACAGCATAAAAGCTCCCGGAGCATTTCGATGTTCCGGGAGCTTTTTCTTGTTTGCAGAACTCCTTCCGTCATCGCCGGCGCGATGCCATCTTCCTCAACGAGGAAGGCTTGACCGCGCAGACAGGCTCCCTCTCTGAGGGAGCTGGCGAGCGAAACGAGACTGAGGGAGTTTTACCGGTCAAATGTGGTGCTCAGGGTGGTCTCCCAGCTTTCACCCGGGGCAAGGCAGGCGGCAGCGGCACGCTGGCTCCACTGCTGCGGGTCAGTCTCGGCGGCGGGCAGACTGTGCCACGGCTCAATGCACACAAACCGCACCGGCTTTGCAGGGGCCGACCAGATGAGCGCGTAGGGGTAGCCTTCCACATTGCAGGTGATCTTGCGGCCGGTGCCCTTCTCACAGATGCCAATGGTCTTGGTGCGCAGGCCCGCCATGCAGAAGCTGTCGTTTGCGAACAGATCATCCGTCAGCTGGATGGCCTGCTGGTTCTTCCACTGGTAATAGCACTTGCCAGACAGCAGGCCGTTCGGACTGGCATCCAGAATGACCGGGCTTTCCGGCTGGTCGAACCGGAACTCGTAATCCGTGGTGGTGTGCTGTGCATCAAAGGGGATGTTGAACGCCGGGTGATAGCCGATGCCAAAGCGCAGCTCTTCGGTGCCGGGGTTGCGCACCGTCAGCGTATGGTGCACGGTCTTGCCGTCCAGACGGAAGGTGCTGGTGAGCACAAAGTCGAAGGGGAAGCGTTCGGCTTTGATGGCATCATCCGAGCGCAGCTCCAACTGGATGGTATCGCCCTCGGCCTTGAGCAGGGTGTGCTCCATGTCGCGGGCAAAGCCGTGCTGACCGCCCTTGTACGTTTTGCCGCCCGCCTCAAAGGTACCGCCGGGCAGCTTGCCCGTCCACGGGAACAGAATGGGAGCGTGGCGCTTCCACACAGCCGGGTCGGCCTGCCAGAGCATTTCTTCGTCCGCCGCATTTTTCAGGCTGACTGCTTCGGCACCGTGGGTATCCACAGTCAAGGTCAAAAATTCGTTGTGAATGGTTGCCTGCATTGCTGTATTCTCCTTTATGCTTCTTATCATAGACTGCCCGAACGGCAGGTGCTCCCACTCCGTCCTGCTTCCGCTCGCCAGTCCATCCAGCGTGAGAAGCCCTCGCACTTCCCGTTAAGGCTTTTTGGTCGATTTTAATTGCAGCCTACACTTTAGACCATGGCTTCGCGTCATCCTGCCGGAGTGGGCGCACCCGCCTAACTGCTTCCAGTATACACTCCTCTGCTGCAAAAGAAAAGCCCCATTCACGCGCGGCGGCGCAGCGGAATACGCTGTGAGAGAAGCGATACCACTTTTACAGCAAAGGAGCATCCGCCTATGAAAAACACCGGCATTCTACGCATTCAGGCTTTCGGTGCCCGTCAGTCCTCGCCCATCGAGGGTGTTCTCGTCACCGTGTCCGGCAACGGCTTTACCGCTCAGCGTATCACCGACGAGACCGGCACCGCTGCCGACCTCTCCATTGAAGCCCCCTCCTGTGCGCTGTCCCTGCAGGAGGACAACGCCATCCGGCCCTATGCCGTTGTGGATCTGACTGCTGTCAAAGCAGGCTACCGCACCGTGCGCATTCAGGGCGTGCAGATCTTTGCCGGGCAGGTCACCCTTGCCCAGCCGGAGATGATCCCCGATACCGAGGAAGGCCGCGATATCCCGAATGTGCCGGTGGTCATCCCGGAGCATTCGCTTTTCACCGGAGACGGCGGCAGCGGCCCGGAGCCGGTGCAAAACTGCGTGCCCCGGGTGCTGGACAGAGTTATCATTCCCAAAAACATCACGGTGCATCTGGGCAGGCCTGCGGCATCCGCCCGCAATGTGACTGTCTCCTTCCGGGACTATATCGCCAATGTTGCATCCAGCGAAGTCTACCCTACCTGGCCGGAGCAGGCCCTGCGGGCCAACATCCACTGCCAGATCTCGCTGGCACTCAACCGCATCTACACCGAGTGGTACCCCAGCAAAGGCTACACCTTCAACATTACCAACTCCACCAGCTACGACCAGTATTACGTTCACGGACGCACGGTGTTCGATGTGATGGTGCGCATCACCGACGACATCTTCAACACCTATATCCGCAAGACCGGCACCGTAAACCCCTACTACTCTGAATACTGCGACGGTAAATCGGTCACCTGCCCGGGTCTCAAGCAGTGGGGCACCGTGACGCTGGCCAATCAGGGCCGTAACGCCTTGCAGATCCTGAAGTATTACTACGGCAACGACATCGAGATCATCCGCACCTCGAACATCCAGTCCATCCCCCAGAGCTACCCCGGTTCGCCCATCCGGCAGGGCGACAGCGGCACAGCGGTGTTCACCCTGCAGCGCCAGCTGAACCGCATCACCAAGGACTATCCCTTCCTCGGCCTGCTGACTGTGGACGGCGTGTTCGGGGCCAGGATGGCCGCCACGGTCAGGGCGTTCCAGAAGCAGTTCAACCTGACCGCCGACGGTGCAGTTGGACGGCAGACATGGTACAAGATCAGCTATATCTATGTGTCGGTCAAGGATCTTGCGGAGCTGACCAGCGAGGGCGAGGTATCCAGCGGCACTCTCTCGGACGGCACATGGGGCGGCACCGTGCTGCGCACCGGCTCTACCGGCAGTGCTGTGGAACAGCTGCAGTTCTGGCTGAATACGCTGGCGCAGTACACTTCCTCCATCCCATCGGTCACGGTGGACGGCGTATTCGGCAGCGGCACAGCCGCAGCGGTGCGGGCCTTCCAGCGCAAATACGGCCTGACCGTGGACGGCGTGGTGGGCCGTGACACATGGACCGAGCTGTACGACCAGTTCCGCAGCATCCAGTCCGACAACGGCACCCCTAATGCCTACCCCGGCACCGCTCTGAGGGAGGGTGCAAGCGGACAGAATGTGCGGCTGGTGCAGTTCTGGCTCAAGATCGCGCGCACGGTGTACTCGAAGTTGAACAACATCACGGTAGACGGCAAGTTCGGCAGTGCCACCACAGCGGCAGTCAAGCGGTTCCAGACCTACTTTGGCCTGACCAGCGACGGTGTAGTGGGCCGCACGACATGGAACAAGCTATACGAGGTGTACAACGACATCGCCAACAAGCTGCTGTCGTCCAGCCTGCGCCCCGGCGAGTACCCGGGCGTGCTGCGCAAAGGCTCTTCCGGCACAGCGGTGCGGGAGCTGCAGTTCTACCTCTACCTCATGAGCGCCTACGAGAGCAGCATCCCGGCCATTGGCATCGACGGACAGTTCGGTGCTTCCACCGAAGCTGCCGTGCGGGCCTACCAGCGCTTTGCAGGGCTGACTGTAGATGGCATCGTGGGACGTACCACATGGAACAGCCTGTACGACAAGGCGTCCACTCTGCGGGAATCCGGGCCGGTGGTCACCCTGAAACGCCTGCCCTACCCCGGTACCCCGCTCACAGTGGGGTCTTCCGGCAGTGCAGTGCTCTACTACAGCCTGCTTTTGCAGCGCATTGCCTACTACTTTACCAGTGTGGAGAACCCGCCCCTCTCCGACCAGTACACCGACGAGACTGCCGCCGCCACCCGCAGCGCACAGGAGCTGCTGGGCCTGCCCGAGACCGGCATTGCGGATGCCGACACATGGACAGCTGTGGAAGCGCTGAGCCTGCAGCTCGCCGCCGAAATGCCCAACCCCGACCGCAGCATCGGGCATGGCCCGGTCTACCCGGGCCGGGCCATCGGCGCGGGCAGCGTGGGGCCAGACGTGGCGCAGGTGGAGACATGGCTGAACGGGCGTTCCTGCCTGTACTGCACCGAGGGCTATGTGACCGAGAACCGCTGCTTCGGCCCGGAAGAGACTGCCGCTGTCCGGCTGGCACAGCAGCGGGCCGGGCTGCTGGTGACCGGCACCGTGGACCGTGGAACATGGGCCGCGCTGCAGGCCCAGAGCTGCCCACACTGCAGCAAGGAGGAATGAGCGATGGCACGACTTCTGATCTACGATGCCTACGAGAACAAGGTATACACCTATGCAAACCTGAACGAGAACGACCCCATGCCCTACAGCACCGGCACCACCCTGCGGGTGCGGGAATTCCGGGGCAAATCCGCCAGCCCCACCCTGTGGACCACCATTGCGGCCATGGAAGCGTGGAACCTGACCCGCCGCAAGTACGGCAAGGGCATCCCGGTGGGATATGCCTTCCGCCGCATCTGGGAGGGCGGCCACGGCACCCGCAGCCAGCACTACGCGGGCGTATCCTTTGACGTGGGCCAAAGCCTGACCCGGACCGCCCGCACGGCCATCTACAACGCAGCCCGGGGCACCGGGGCGTGGGGCTATGTGGAGCCGCTGAGCCAGACCCCCACATGGGTGCACATGGACCGCCGCTACGGCACGCCCGCCTGCAGCGGCACCACCGCAGGCTACCCCACCCTGCGGCGGGGAAGCCGCGGCTGCTATGTGATGATTCTGCAGGACGCGCTTTCCACGCTGGGCTACCAGACCGGGAGCCGCATCGACGGCATCTTTGGTGCCCGGACGGAGGAAGCGCTGAAAGGCTTCCAGCGGCGCACGAGCCTGCGTGTGGACGGTGTGTGCGGCTGCAACAGCTGGAAAAAGATCAGCACCGCCGTCATCGGCGTGGGACGGACAAAAACGACGATCGATTAGCAGAAACTCCCCCAATCACCTTCGGTGCCAGCCCCCTCGGAGATGGGGCCTTTGGCAAAACCGCAAGCTTTTCCTCTTCGCCAGAGGCTCCCTCATTGAGGGAGCTGGCAAACCCAAAGGATTTGACTGAAGGAGTTTCCCCGTGAAACATCCTTCGCTTCCCATCACCGAAAGTTGAAACTTTCTCCCCCATCTGCCCTTTTCGTTGCGCAGGCAGGCAAAACGTGCTAAAATAGCTCTATTATTAAAATGGTTCATGTTGAAAGCAAGAGGATTTGAGGGGTATTGTATCATGGAATTTTCCAAACGACTGGACTTGTTCGGCGACGAGATCTTCGCCGCACTGAACGAACGCAAGGTAGCTCTGGAAGCTCAGGGCCGTACCATTTATAATCTGAGCGTCGGCACGCCGGACTTTGCGCCTGCCGAGCACATCCGCAAGGCCATGATGGACGCAGCCGCCGACCCGCAGAATTGGAAGTACAGCCTGCGCGACCTACCTGAGCTGCTGGATGCTGTGTGCGGCTACTACAAGCGCCGCTTTCATGTGGAGATCACCCCGGATCAGGTGGCCAGCTGTGCGGGCAGTCAGGAGGGCGTGGGCCACATCGGCATGGTGCTGTGCGACGAGGGCGACACCGTGCTGCTGCCCACTCCCTGCTACCCGGTGTTCATCGCGGGCAGTCTGCTGGGCGGCGCAAAGCCGTGGTATTACCCGCTGACCAAGGAGCACGGCTTCCTGCCTTATGTGAAGGACATCCCGGAGGATGTGGCCCGCAAGGCAAAGTATATGATCGTCTCCCTGCCCGCAAACCCGGTGGGCAGCGTCGGCTCCCCGGAGCTGTACGCCGAGCTGGTGGCCTTTGCCAAAAAGTATGACATTCTCATCATCCACGACAACGCCTACAGCGACATCATCTTTGATGGTGCCGTGGGCAACAGCTTCTTCAATACGCCGGGTGCCATGGATGTGGGCGTGGAGTTCTTCAGCCTGTCCAAAAGCTTCAACGTCACCGGTGCCCGCATCAGCTTTCTTGTGGGCCGGAGGGACGTGGTAGCCGCCTTCAAGAAACTGCGCGGCCAGATCGATTTTGGCATGTTCCTGCCGGTGCAGAAAGCGGCCATCGCCGCCCTGACCGGCCCGCTGGACATGGTAAAAACGCAGTGCGGCCTGTACCAGCAGCGCCGCGACGCTCTGTGCGGCGGCCTGCGTTCCATTGGCTGGAATGTGCCGGACAGTCACGGCAGCATGTTCGTGTGGGCACCCATCCCGGCAAAGTACGCAAAGAGCATGGACTTCTGTCTTGACCTTGTGGAAAAGAGCGGTGTGCTGTGCACGCCGGGTTCCAGCTTTGGCCCGCTGGGCGAAGGCTACGTGCGCTTTGCCCTCACCCTGCCGCCGGAGCGCATTGCCGAGGCGGTGCAGTCCATCAAAGCAAGCGGTATCCTGAACTAAAAAAACGGGAACGTCCATGCGGCGTTCCCGTTTTTTTATGCGTTCACAATATTCTCTCCCGCGCCATCCAGCCATGTGCGCAGGTTGTTTGCAGTAATATCCATCAGCCGCTGCAGGGCTTCGTTGGTGGCCCACGCGATGTGCGGTGTCAGCAGGGCATTCGGCAGGCCGCGCAAAGGGCTTGCCTGCGGCAGCGGTTCAGTGCCAAAGGCATCGGCACCGTAAAAGCCAAGCTTCCCGTTTTTCAGCGCACCGGCCACGGCCTGCTCGTCCACCAGTGCACCGCGGGCGGTGTTCAGCAAGATCATGCCGGGCTTTGCCTTTGCAAGGGTGGCCGCGTTGATCAGCCCCCGTGTTGCAGGTGTTGCCGGGCAGTGCAGGCTGAGCACATCGCTGCGGGCAAGCAGGGTGTCAAGATCCACGAACTCCACATCGTCGGCTTCGTACTCCGGCCGAACGGTGCGGGTGCACACCAACACCTCCATGCCAAAGGCCTTGGCAATGCGGGCGGTCTGCCGGCCAATGCTGCCGTAGCCATAGATGCCAAAGGTCTTGCCCAGCAGTTCCACCTGCGGCAGCAGACCGTAGGCCGCAGGCTCCTCGGTGCGCCATTGGCCGTCCTGCACAAGGCGATGGTAACGGTCGGCGCACTGGCAGATGGCCAGCAGCAGGCTGAAGGTCATCTGTGCCACACTGTAAGTAGAATAGCCCGGCACGTTGGCTACCGGCACGCCATGGCGGCGGCAGGCCTTCAGATCAAGGTTATCCGTGCCGGTGGCAATGATGCCCACCCACCTGAGCTTCGGGCACTGGGCCAGCACGGCTTCGTCGATGCGGCACTTATTCAGGAACACGATCTCCGCATCCCCGATGCGCGGCACCACCTCTTCCTGCGCGGTGCGCCCATAGCAGGTGATGTCCGGCACAAGCGCCTTCACACCCGACCAGTTCAGATCTCCCTGCTGTATGGCATAATCTTCCAGAACAACTGCTTTCATTTCAACTTTCTCACTTTCACATCATACGGGATACAGTGCCAGCACCGTGCCCTGCGGGCTTTCGCGGCTTTCCAGCGCGGCATAGCCTCGAGCCAGCAGGATGGCAATGTGCACCCGGTCGGCCAGCGGAAGCCATACCGGCGGCACATTCTGCGCAAGGCACCCGGCCTGCAGCAGGAAACACGGTGCCAGACTGTCCAGCGGGCGGATAGCCCGCAAAGCAAACCCCTGACGCAGATACAGCGGGATCAGCTCTTCTGCCGCACATTCCACCACGGCCCACCGTGCCCGCTGCCGGGCAAGAAACTCCTGCCGGGCAGCAGCCGCAGCCAGCAGCGGCGCAAGGGTCTCGGCGGCATGGCCGTCCGGCCCGGCTGCCGGGGTCAAAAAATATCCGCCTGACGTGCGGTTCCAGCCCAGAAAGCGGCGCAGCGCAGCCGCCGCTGCCACATCGGCATCCATGGGCAGCAGGATGCACCCGGCTCCCGGCACACCGCGTGTACTGTACATGCCCCACACCTCGCCTACCGTCAGCATCCGCAGCACCTCGCTGCGCGGACGGTACACACTGCTCACTTCGCTCTGCGCCAGCCGGCAGAATTCCTCCGCCGAAAGCCGCCTTACCTGCCGCGTGCGCGGCGGATCACAAACCTGGATCATTTGGTTTCCCCCATTCTTTTTCAGTATGCATCCAGCATACCGGACCGGGGGCGAGAATCGGCGCGAAACAGGGCCGCTCTTTTTGTTTTACAGATCCAGCGTTACATCCTCGCTCAGCACCTGACCAATGGGCTTTGCAATGCACAGGTCGGCTTCCGCATCTGCCCCGGTGGGCTGCATATTGATGACCACCAGATGGTCGCCCCGGAAGTACCGGATCAGTCCTGCCGCCGGGTACACCACAAGGCTTGTGCCACCGATGATCAGGGTATCCGCATGGCGGATGGCGTTCACCGCGCCGGACAGCACCTCCTCGTCCAGCCCTTCTTCATACAGCACCACATCCGGCTTGACGATGCCGCCGCACTCGGTGCAGCGGGGCACACCGGTGCTGTTGGCAATGAAATCCACATCGTAGAACTTACCGCAGCGGGTGCAGTAGTTGCGCAGGGTGCTGCCGTGCAGCTCGTACACCGTGCGGCTGCCCGCCGCCTGATGCAGGCCGTCGATGTTCTGGGTGACGACCGCTTTCAGCCTGCCCTCCCGTTCCAGCTTTGCCAGCCGCAGGTGGGCCGCGTTGGGCTTTGCCCCCTTCACGATGAGCTTATCTCGGTAAAAACGGTAAAACTCCTCCGGGTTCTCTTCCCAGAAGGTATGGCTCAGGATCGTTTCCGGCGGGTAGGCGTACTTCTGATGATAAAGTCCGTCCACACTGCGGAAGTCCGGGATGCCGCTCTCGGTGGAAACGCCCGCCCCGCCAAAGAACACGATGCTGCTGCTTTTGGCAATGATCTCTTCCAATGCCTGTACCATAACAAAAAACGCCCCTTTCGCCGGATGTACATTTGTGTTAAGATAGCTTCAGTATAACACAAACTCACAGGAAAGGAAGCGCAACTTTTGAACGTCTGGTATGTGAACAGCATTCTGGGAACCTTCCGGCTGGAAGAGGAAAACGATGCCATCTGCAGGCTGACCCTCTGCCCGGACGGAGTGCCGGAACTGGAACCGCTGCCCCGCAAGGTGTGCGAAACACCGCTTTTACAGGAAGCCGAGGAGCAGCTGAACGAATATTTTGCCGGGGCGCGCAGGGAATTCGATCTGCCGCTGGCCCCCAAGGGCACCCCCTTCCAGAAGGCCGTCTGGGCCGAGATGAACAAGATCCCCTACGGTGAGACCCGCACCTACGGCCAGCTGGCCGCCGCTGTTGGCAAACCCAAGGCCAGCCGTGCCGTGGGCGGTGCCTGCCACTGCAACCCCATCGTCATCCTTCAGCCCTGCCACCGGGTGGTGGGCAGCACCGGCAAGCTCACCGGCTACGCCTATGGCGTGGAGATGAAGCAGTATCTTCTGGAATTGGAAAAACAGGAATAAGCAAAGGGAAAGGCTCTGCAGAAATTTCGCAGAGCCTTTCCCTTTTACCATAAGTTACTGTGCACTGTAAACGCTGCCCATCGTCCAGGAATTATCCGCGCTGTACTTGGCGTGGTTGCGCAGGTAGGTGACCCACGCGCCGTAGCCGTTGCCGGCAGAGAGATGCACGCCATCCGGCGCTGCAAGCATCTCCTTCAGGTTGCCCTCGCCGTCGGCAAGGGTCTCCCACAGGTCAAGGTAAACGCATCCCTTGCTGGCGGCCAGCTGAGCCAGCTGCTCGTTCACACCGCGCAGCACATCCGATGCAAGGCCGGGCTTTTCGGCAGCTGCCGAGGGTCGCACCGGCGGGATAGACTGCACGTAGATCACGCAGTCCTCGCCCAAAGCCTCGCGCAGCATATCCAGCATCTGGCCATAGTAGGCAAGGAAGCGATCCGAAGCGCCCAGCGTGGTGAGGGTGTTAGTGCCCAGCAGGATATACAGCTTCTTGGGCCGGGCAGCGGCCAGCACATCCAGCGCTACCTCCTGCCCGCGGGTGGGGCTTTTGACTGCGCTGCGGTTCACAATGGCATCCGGGCCAACGCCGGTATAGCCGCAGATGAGTGCCCCGCCCAGATTGATCTGGTAATCCGAGAAGCCCACCGTCAGACTGTCACCCAGAAAGGCTGCGTCCGCAAAGTAGCTCAGGTCCACCTGCCCGCAGCTGGGCTGGCGGATGACGCTGGCATCATAGGCTTTGACGGTGTAGGCCCCAGCGCTCTGCTTTGCAGGGCCAAAGTTCTCCAGTGTGACGGCCTGCCCACCGGTGCTGCCATCCTGTGCAGCACTGCTGCTGTCCGCTTCGCCCTGCATGGGCAGCGGTGCCAGAATGTTCTCGGCAATGCCGCTGGCGTTGGTAGACGGGGTATCGTCCGCGCCCTCTGCGCCCTTTTCCAGAATGGCCGTGATGGCGTAGGATACCAGCAAAATGGCGACTACTGCGCCCAGAAAGCGCAGCTTGCCGCTGACTGTACCGCGCCGTGCCCGGCGCGGCGCAGAATGATACTCGTGTGAAATGCCCATGGTTTTTCCAGCTTTCTCCATTTTTCCCGCACAGAAGGGGGTGTTACCCGCCCGGGGCTGTGCGTTTTTTATTTTATCATAATTTTTTTGCCTGTGCAACCAATTAGGTCTTGCATACAACAGGCAAAACAGGTACAATAAGGATGTGGTAATTTTGCACATTTTACAAAAAGGGTGTGCACATGCCGCAAACTTTTTTGTATCACTTGCAGCATCCGGTTTGTTTGCCGCACGGTCTGCGGGCAGTGCAGGGCCTTTAGACCAAACCCCACTCTGGCGGCGCGGAAACCGGAACCTGCAGCGATGTACAAATGATAAGAATGAAATTTGCAAAAGGAGGTACTCATGGCCAAGAATGTGATCATTGGTCAGAGCGGCGGCCCTACCGCCGTGATCAACTCCAGTCTGGCAGGCGTGTACAAAGCCGCCTGCAGCCTGGGTGCAGACAAGGTGTACGGCATGAAATACGGCATCGAAGGTCTGCTCAAGGAAGAAATGCTGGAGCTGAACGTCCTGCTGGACGACCGCATGAGCATTGAACTGCTCAAGCGCACGCCTTCCAGCTACCTTGGCAGCTGCCGTTACAAGCTGCCGGACCCGGATGTGGACTCCACACCCTTCATCAAACTGTTCACCCTGTTTGACAAGTACGACATCTGCGCGGTGTTCTACATTGGCGGTAACGACTCCATGGACACCATCGCAAAGCTTTCCCGCTACGGTGAGCGCGTGGGCAGCAGCGTGCGGTTCATCGGTGTGCCCAAAACCATCGACAACGACCTGTGCCTGACCGACCACACCCCCGGCTACGGCTCTGCCGCCAAGTACATTGCCACTATTTTAAAGGAAGTCATCCGGGATTCCTCCGTGTATGACATCCGCAGCGTGACCGTGGCCGAGATCATGGGCCGACATGCGGGCTGGCTTGCCGGTGCGGCCTGCCTTGCGGGCGGCGACGACTGCGAAGGCCCGGATCTGATCCTGCTGCCGGAGGTGCCCTTCGATCAGGACAAGTTCCTTGCCAAGGTGGACGAGCTGCAGCGCCGCAAGTCCAATGTGATCATTGCGGCCAGCGAGGGCGTAAAGACCGCCGACGGCACCTATCTGTGCGATCTGGTGTCCACCGCAGGCCAGCTGGATGCCTTTGGCCACAAGGCCGTGCTCAGCGGCACCAGCCGTTATCTCTCCGACCTCATCCACGACAAGCTGAACTGCAAGAGCCGTGCCATCGAGTTTTCCACCCTGCAGCGCTGCGCCAGCCATCTGGCCAGCCGCACGGATGTGAACGAAGCCTACGCTGTGGGCGGTGCCGCAGCCGCCGCAGCCTTTGCGGGCGAGACCGGCCGCATGATCGCGCTCAAGCGCATTTCCGCTTATCCCTACCAGTGCATCACCGAGTCGGTGGATGTGCAGCAGGTGGCAAACCTTGAAAAGAAGGTGCCGCTGGACTGGATCAGCCCCGATGGGATGCAGGTGACTGCTGCCTTTGAGGAATATGCCCGTCCGCTGATCCTGGACGAAGTGACCCCCGTTTACGTCAACGGCACCCCGCGCCATATCCGTCTGTAACCCCTTTTCCCGCATCTGTTTTCGTGCACCCTGCACGTAATATTATATTGCCGAAACAGAAAAACAAAAAAGGAGAAATCATCATGGGTAAAAATGCAATCGTTGGTCAGTCTGGCGGTCCTACTTCCGTCATCAATGCAAGCCTTGCAGGCGTATTTGAAAGCTGCAAGAATCGCGGCGCAGAGATCGTTTACGGTATGTGCAATGGCGTTGCCGGTCTGCTGGAGGAGCGGGTGGTGGATCTTTCCACCGTGCTGACGGACGATCTGGACATCGAGCTGCTCAAGCGCACCCCGTCCAGCTTCCTCGGCAGCTGCCGCTACAAGCTGCCGGACTGGCATGAGGACGAGACCGTCTACAAAAAGCTGTTCGCCATTCTGGAAAAGCTGAACATCGGCTACTTCTTCTACATCGGCGGCAACGACTCCATGGACACCATCGGCAAGCTGGCCGAGTACGGCGAGCGCATCCAGAGCGACATCCGCTTTATGGGCGTGCCCAAGACCATCGATAACGACCTGATGGTCACCGACCACACCCCCGGCTACGGCTCTGCTGCCAAGTACATCGGCGTGGTGATGAAGGAGATCATCCGCGATGCCACCGTGTACGGCACCAAGTACGTCACCGTGGTGGAGATCATGGGCCGCAACGCCGGCTGGCTGACCGCTGCCGCTGCTCTGGCAAAGAGTGACGACTGCGAGGGTGTGGACATGATCTGCCTGCCCGAAGTGCCCTTCAATGTGGAACACTTCATTGAGAAGGTGCGCGTGATGCAGGAGAAGAAGCCCAGCATCGTGATCGCCGTTTCCGAAGGCGTGAAGCTGGAAGATGGCCGCTACGTCTGTGAGCTGGCCGACGATGTGCACGCAGTGGACGCTTTCGGCCACAAGGCCCTGACCGGTACCGCACGGTATCTGGCAAATGTGGTGGCCCGCAATCTGGACACCAAGACCCGCTGCATCGAGCTTTCCACCCTGCAGCGCTGCGCAGGCCATCTGACCAGCCGCACCGACATCACCGAAGCCTATCAGGTGGGCGGTGCTGCCGCCAAGGCGGCCTTTGAGGGCGTTACCGGCCAGATGGTGGCCCTGAAGCGCATCTCCAACAGCCCGTACCAGTGCACCACTGAGCTGCACCCCATCAGCGAGGTAGCAAACCTCGAAAAGAAGGTGCCGCTGAGCTGGATGAACGCCAACCACACCCAGATGACCGATGAGTTCCTGGCTTATGCCCGTCCGCTGATCCAGGCCGAGCTGACCCCGCTGTACATTGCCGGTCTGCCCCACCACATCTACATGAAGAGTCAGAAGTGATTTCTCCTGCATTGATTTTTCTCAAGGCATGATAAAAGCCCGTCCGAGTTTTACGCCCGGACGGGCTTTTTGCATTTCGGTATTCTCCGCTTTAGAACATCAGACCGCTGCGCCGACTTTGGGTGCGCCGCCTGCGATCTCCTCTGCCGTCAGGGGCTTTGCCTCCACCGGGGCATTCAGGCGCTCCTTGGCCACTGCCAGCATCAGCTTGATGCGGTTCTCCTGATTGACCTTGGTGGCGCTGGGGTCGTAATCGATGGGGGTAATGTTGGCACTGGGGTACAGGGCGCGGATCTTGTTCACCATACCCTTGCCCACGATGTGGTTGGGCAGGCAGCCGAAGGGCTGGGCACACACGATGTTGCCGTAGCCGCCCTGCACCAGCTCGATCATCTCGGCAGTCAGCAGCCAGCCCTCGCCCATCTTGGCACCCAGCGAAATGATGCCCTTGGGCTTTTCCACCAGCTCCTTGAAGGGGCCGGGGGCGTAGAAGCCTGCGTCGGCCTCAGCCTTGAGCATGGCGCGCTCGATGCTGTCCAGCCAGTTCAGGAACTGGTCGATGCCGATCTTCACCGCCAGCTTGCCGCCGTACAGCACATGGTCCTCGCCCATGTTGAAGGCACAGTACTGCACAAAGCCCATCAGGCCCGGGAAGTTCACCTCACAGTCCTGACTTTCCAGAAACTTCTGCAGGTCGTTGTTGCCCAGCGGGCTGTACTTGACGTAAATTTCACCCACAACGCCCACCTTGACCTTGGGCACCCGGGTAACGGGGATAGCGGCAAAGTCCTTTGCGATGAGGGGGAAGGTGTGCTTCATCTCCTTGGAGGTGTAGCCCTTGCCTGCCAGCAGCACGCGGCCCAAGCGTTCCACCCACAGGTCTACCATCTTATCGGCAGCCCCCTTCTCGTTCTCGTAAGGTGCCACCTGATTGCGCAAAGCGCACAGCATATCGCCGTAGAAGATGCAGGCCAGCGCACGGCGGGCCAGCGGCAGGGTCATCTGGAAGCCGCTGTCCTTTTCCAGACCCGAGAAGTTCAGGCTGGCCACCGGGATCTGCGGATAGCCCGCCTTGACCAGTGCCTTGCGCAGCAGATGAATGTAGTTGGAGGCACGGCAGCCACCGCCGGTCTGGGTGATGAGCAGCGCGGTGTGATCCAGATCATACTTACCGCTGTTCAGCGCATCCAGAAACTGACCGATGACCAGCAGAGCCGGATAGCAGGTGTCATTGTGGACGTATTTCAGGCCCAGCTGTGCCACGGCACTGCCGCAGTTGCCCAGAATTTCGCACTTGTAGCCGTCGTAACGCAGGGCGTACTCCAGCAGGCGGAACTGGGTAATGGCCATGTTGGGGATGAGGATGGTGTGGGTCTTCTTCATCTCCGGAGTAAATTTGGGATAATTGTATTCCATAGGTTCCTCCTATGTTGCTTTCTTAAAAAGCCTTTTGCGATATTTCTATTTTATTTTGCCTTTTCTGCGGCCACCTCGTCCCGCTCATCCAGAGCGGCGAACAGACTGCGCAGACGGATGTTCACGGCACCCAGATTGGTGATCTCGTCGATCTTGAGCTGGGTGTAGAGCTTGCTGCCCTCCTGCAGAATTTCGCGGGTCTCGTCGGTGGTGATGGCATCCACGCCGCAGCCGAAGGACACCAGCTGCACCAGATCCATATCCTTCTGGGTGGTGCAGTACTTGGCGGCGGCATACAGGCGGCTGTGGTAGGTCCACTGGTTCAGCACACTGGTGGGGAACTTCTGCACTCGATTGGAAATGCTGTCCTCGGTAACAACGGCAGCACCGTGGCGGGTGATGAGGCGGTCGATGCCGTGGTTCACCTCGGGGTCCACATGGTAGGGGCGGCCTGCCAGCACGATGATGCGCTTGCCCTGACGGCGGGCTTCATCGATGATCTCGCTGCCCTTCACGCGGATCTTTGCCATGTGGGACTCGTATTCCGCATAGGCGGCATCCGCTGCGGCCTGCACTTCCTTCTCGGAGATACCGCCAAAGTACTTGGGCAGGATGTTCTTTGCCATCTTGTGCACAAAGTCCTTCGGGCGGTGGATGCCCACATAGTCATAGATGAACTTGGTGCCCTCCAGTTCCGGGCAGTTGCCTGCCAGAACCTCGGGGTAGTAGGCCACCACCGGGCAGTTATAGTGGTTGTCGCCCAGTCCCTCGTCCACATTGTAGGTCAGGCAGGGATAGAAAATAGCGTCCAGCTGCATCTGGCTCAGGGCCTTGATGTGGCCGTGGCTCAGCTTTGCCGGAAAGCAGGCGGTATCGCTGGGGATAGTAGCCTGACCGGCGAGGTACAGGCCGCGGCTGGACACCGGGCTGGTGTGCACGGCAAAGCCAAGCTTTGTCCAGAAGGCCCACCAGAAGGGCAGCAGCTCGTAGAAGCCCAGACACAGCGGGATGCCGATGGAGCCGCGCTTGCCGGCCACCGGCTTGTACTCGGCCAGAAGCTGCTGCTTGTAGGCGTAGAGGTTCAGGCTGTCGTCGGCACTCTTGCCGGTCACGGGCTTATCGCAGCGGTTGCCGGAGATGTACTTGCGGCCATCCGCAAAGGTGTTGACGGTGAGCTGGCAGTGGTTGCCGCAGCCGCCGCACTTCACGCTGACCACCTTCTGTTCAAAGGCTTCCAGCTCCTGCTGGCTCATCATGCCGGAGGCGGTACGGTGGGCCTTGCTGCTCTGGCGCAGGCCGAACAGAGCCGCACCGTAAGCGCCCATCAAGCCGGCAATGTCCGGGCGGATGACCTCCACGCCCATCTCTTTTTCAAAGGCGCGGAGCACGGCTTCATTATAAAAGGTACCGCCCTGCACCACGATCTTGCGGCCCAGCTCTTCCGGACTGGATGCGCGGATGACCTTGTACAATGCGTTCTTAACCACGCTGATGGACAGACCAGCCGAGATGTTCTCGATGCTTGCGCCGTCCTTCTGGGCCTGCTTGACCGAGCTGTTCATGAACACGGTGCAGCGGCTGCCCAGATCCACCGGGCGGTCTGCAAACAGGCCAAGGCTTGCAAATTCCTTCACGTCATAGCCCAGTGCCTGTGCAAAGGTCTGCAAAAAGCTGCCACAGCCGGAGGAACATGCTTCGTTCAGGAAGATGTTGCTGATGGCACCATCTTCGATCTTAAAGCACTTCATATCCTGACCGCCGATGTCGATGATGAAATCCACATCCGGCATAAAGTATTTTGCAGCGGTAAAGTGAGCCACCGTTTCCACCAGACCGTAATCGCAGCGGAATGCGTTCTTCACCAGCTCTTCGCCGTAGCCGGTGGTGGTCACGCTGGCCACCTGCAGGCCCGGGTGCTCCTTGTAAATTTTCAGCAGCTGTTCCCGGATGAGGGGCAGCGGGTTGCCAAGGTTCGGTTGATAGTTGGTGTAAAGGATCTGGCTCTTCTCGTCCACCACCACCAGCTTGACGGTGGTGGAGCCGGAGTCGATGCCGATATGCACCGGGCCGCACTGCGCGCTGAACGGCACACGCGGCACACTGTGGGACATGTGGCGGGCGTGGAAGGCCTCGTATTCCTCCTTGCTGGCGAACAGCGGCGGCTCGCTGGCGTAGGTGGCAGTGGCAGCATACTGATCCAGCGCATCGGCCACCTCGGACAGAACAAAAGCCTTGTCGGCATAGAGGGCAGCGCCCAGTGCCACATACAGCAGGCTGTTCTCCGGGCAGGTGCCGGTCACGTTCAGCGCTTCGTCAAAGCTCTTGCGCAGCACGCTGCTGAAGGTGAGCGGGCCGCCCAGATACAGGATATTGCCCTTGATGGGACGGCCCTGTGCAAGGCCTGCAATGGTCTGGTTGACCACAGCCTTATAAATGCTGGCAGCAATGTCCTCAGTGCGGGCACCCTGATTGATCAGGGGCTGCACGTCGCTCTTGGCAAACACGCCGCAGCGGGACGCAATGGTGTAGGTGCGCTGTGCATTCTCTGCTGCCTTGTTCATCTCGTCGGCACCCATTTTCAGCAGGGTGGCCATCTGGTCGATGAAGGCACCGGTGCCGCCGGCACAGCTGCCGTTCATGCGCACCTCGGTACCGTTGGTCAGAAACAGGATCTTGGCATCCTCACCGCCCAGCTCGATCACGCAGTCGGTGGCAGGCACAAAGCGCTTGACCGCCACGCGGGTGGAGAACACCTCCTGCACAAAGGGCACGCCGCAGCTGTCGGCCAGACCCATGCCCGCCGAACCGGAAATACTCAGCAGCGCCTTCTGACCGTGCAACTGCTCGGCATCGATGCGGCGCAGCAGCTCCTGCGCCTTTTCCAGAATATGGCTGTAATGCCGTTCGTATGTAGAATACAGCAGCGTATCATGTTCATCCAGCACCACACACTTGATGGTGGTACTGCCGATGTCAAGACCTACTCTCACGTTGTTTTCCTCCTAAGGACAAATGCCGGAGGCAAAGCCCCCGGTGGACGGCAAAATCAATTTCTTTGCCAAAAATTAGTTTGTTAACGAATCATTTTGTCAATTCGCATACAAATGTATTATAATCCAATTTTGCGGCACAATCAATCAGCGTCCTTTATTTTACACAGAAAAAATAGTATTTTCCGCTCAAAAAGTTAAACATTTTGTGAACTTGTCGCTTTTTATGCGGCTGCACCGGTGTCTCGGCAAAGTTTTTTAACCTTTGCCAACAAAAAAGGACTGCCGCACAGGAGCATCTCCCCCCGCAGCAGTCCTTATTCATTATTATAAAGCAATCATGCAGCATGCATCACAGCTCGTCCGGGTCGCCGCGCTCCGGCATGGTACGCAGCTCCCGCACCAGCATATTGCGCAACTGGTACTGATGCTGCTGTGCCTGTGCCGTATCGCCGCCCGTATGCAGCTCTACCGTCGGCTCCGTTATGCGGTCGGTGCACAGCGGAATGGTCACCACTGCCTGTGTGCCCTTTTCCGGTGCGCGCTCCACCCGCAGGCCCCAGCCCATACGGCGGCAGCACTCGCGGCAGAGCAGCAGGCCCAGCTTTGCGCCGCCCAGAAAGCAGCGCCGGTTCTCCAGCCATGTATCCTCGCCTGCTTCCGGCAGGCCGCAGCCATTATCCAGCACCGTCAACTGCCAGAAGCTTTCGCTGCGGCGCAGCATCAGCCGCACTTTTCCGCCCGCACTGCAGGCCCGCAAGGCATTCGAAAGCAGATGCAGGCACAGCAGTTCTGCATCACTGCGGTCCGCCATGATCCGGCAGGCTGTCCAGCCGCCATAGTCCAGCGTCAGTTCCACCCCAAGCTGCGCCTGCACCATATCGGCCTGTGCGGCGACCTGCTGCAGCAGCTGGCACAGGTCCAGCGGATAGAGCCGCGGGTCTTCCTCGGTGCGCAGAAAATCCAGCAGCGACATCACTTCGTTCACAGTGCGGTCCAGCCTTGCCGCCGCAGCGCTGATATCGTTCACCGCCTGTCGGGTCTGCTGGTCGGCACCCACATGCGCAAGGTGCTGGTCCAGATATTCGCAATTGCGTCCGATCAGACCCAGTGCATGGAAGCATGCCTGTTCCACATCCTTCTGCGGGACCGCCTGCGCGGTCAGTGCACCCGCCTCGTTCTGCCGCATCTGCTCCATACCCTTGCGCCTCCTGTGTTTTATGCTCAGTCGTCCTTCTGACGCTGAAGATAATTCTTGACTGTGTAGATCAGTTTACCAGTGGTAGGTTTCTCGTCCGCAAATCCGCTTTCTTCCTTGAAGCGCAGCCACTTGACCGAGGGCTTTGCTTCCAGCTGGTCGATCATACGCCGGATGCCGCTGTCCACAGCAGAGACCGACACATCATACTGCTCGCTCACCGCCTGCAGGATCTCCTTGCGGATGGCCAGCTTCTGGCTGGTGCCGTACACCACGCCCACCGCACAGGAAAGATAGTTGCAGTTCACGTCCGGCAGCTGGATGCCCCAGCCCTCGTACAGTTCCTGACACTTGCGTTCTATGCGCTGGCTCTGCCGTCCCGGCAGGCGGTACAGCTCCCACAGCAGGTTCTTCAGTTCGGCATGGCCCACATAGCAGAACCCATCGCCCGATTCCAGACAGATGGCACTCGTATTCTGCCGCCTGCCCTCATCAAACAGAACAACATTCGGTTTGGGATCCATGCTGCGGATATTCATTAAAAACTCCAGCCCGCTCATATCTTCCAGCTGGCTGCAGAGGATCACAACATCAAACTGACGGCCCTGACGCAGCTGTTCCAGCAGACGGCCGCCGTTCTGGAAGCAGGTGCACTCCAACGCAGGGCTTTGCTCCTGCAGGTAGTTCTTTTCCACCCGCAGCTCCTTGCGGTCGTAGCTTCCAAGTGCGATCTGCAGCGTTTTTGCTGTGTGCTCACTCTCCACGCAACACGCCGCCTTTCTGCCTGAGCTGTTCTGTATCGGTCAGTTCTTCTACCACATCCTGCCAGATCTCCGGCTGGACGCCATTCTCACACAGATAGCGCAGGATCCGGTAGCAGAACTCTGGTGCAGCTGCAATGTAGCAGCTTTGCATGTACTGCCGGTTCCCGGTACGGCAAAGCGTCAGGCAGCAGCCGTCTTCGTTGCCTGTATCCATTGAGTATACCAGCGTATATGCTTTCTGCAACCCGTCGATTGCCGAAAACTGACGGATCATAGGTGAAAATGTACGTTCCATAATTTTTCCTCCCTTGCTACAAGGTCCTGCGACATTTTTAAGGCATTCCTTGTTTTTCTTATCTTATTTTAAAGAGCAAGGAGGGCTGGTTCAATCCTGAAAAAGCGTCTAAAAACATCAAAATCACATTCGTTGCATTTTTTTGTCGTGTTTTTCTGTTCCGCGGCACATTTTATTTTGTACTTGCGTTTGATCGCAGATTTTTTGCGTCGTATTGGCAGTGCAATTCTGCTTTCGTGATGTTTTTCCGTTTTATCAGGATCTTCCGCTATTAAAATAGCACGATGGCGACGCAAATTCAACCTCCACGTCAATTTTTCCTTTATTTTCCTGTTTTTCTGCCTCAAAAGCCAAAAATACCGGTCCGGTCAAAATTTACGTTGAAATATACACAGTTTTTTCATATTGTTCCGGTAAAATAGAAGTGTATAACGCCTTGCTGCGGGTCCTGTATCCGGGCAGTTTATTATAATGTATAGCGGCAGCGTTCCTGCGAGGATGCGCCGGAAAGGCTCACACATGCTCCAACTCAACCACATCAAGAAAGAATACAAGACCGGCGATCTGGTGCAGAAAGCACTGGATGATGTCAGCCTGAACCTGCGGGACAACGAATTCGTCGCCATTCTCGGCCCCAGCGGTTCCGGTAAGACCACCCTGCTGAACGTCATTGGCGGTCTGGACCGCTACGACAGCGGTGATCTGATCATCAACGGCATCTCCACCAAAAAATATACCGACCGCGACTGGGACTCTTACCGCAACCACACCATTGGCTTTGTGTTCCAGAGCTATAACCTCATCCCGCACCAGACAGTGCTTTCCAATGTGGAGCTGGCGCTGACCATCTCCGGCATTTCCGGTGCCGAGCGCCGCAGCCGGGCCACCAAGGCGCTGGAGCAGGTAGGTCTGGGCGACCAGCTGCACAAGCACCCCAGCGAAATGTCCGGCGGCCAGATGCAGCGTGTGGCCATTGCCCGCGCACTGGTCAACAACCCCGATATCCTGCTGGCCGACGAGCCGACCGGCGCACTGGACAGCGACACCAGCATTCAGGTGATGGAGCTACTGAAGGAGGTGGCCAAAGACCGCCTTGTGGTCATGGTCACCCATAACCCGGAGCTTGCAGAGCAGTATGCTACCCGCATCGTCCGCCTGCGGGACGGCGTGATCCAATCGGACACCGCACCGTTTACGCCGGATGATTCCGCTCAGGTGCCGCCGGTGCACAAAAATCTGGGCCGTTCTTCCATGTCGCCGCTCACCGCTCTCGCGCTGAGCTTCAACAACCTGCTCACCAAAAAGACCCGCACCCTGCTCACCGCGTTTGCCGGTTCCATCGGCATCATCGGCATTGCGCTCATCCTTTCGCTCTCGGCCGGTGTGAGCAATTATATCCAGGAGATGGAACGCTCCACCCTTTCGGAATATCCGCTGCAGCTCTCGACCACCGGCGTGGACCTTGCCGCCCTGCTGGATCCGGAAAGCTACACCAGCGCCGTTGCCGACAACACCAATGTGGGCACCACCAGCGCTTCTTCCACCCCGGAGGGCATGGTCACGGTGCGTGAACTGCTGAGCCAGCTGACCGAGGATAATTCCTCTGTCAATGACCTTGCTTCCCTGAAAAAATATCTGGACAGCAGCGAGTGCACCATCTCGGAGGATGCTGCTTCCATCGAGTATACCTACGGCACCGTACCGCTGATCTACCGCCAGAACAAGGACGGCACCGTGCGCCAGATCTTCCCGGACAGCAGCCTTTCTGCGCTGAACAACACCACCTCTGCCGCCGGCATCGTCTCTTCCATGACCAATCAGAGCGTGTTTACCGAGATGGCCGAAGAGCCTTCGCTGTACGAAGATCAGTACGATGTCAAGGCAGGCCGCTGGCCGGAAAGCTACAACGAGGCCGTTCTTGTGCTGAATTCGGATGGCAGCATCAGCGACTACGCTCTTTATATTCTGGGCATTGAGGACGACAGCGTGATGATGCGTTTTCTGCAGGAGTACGCAAAAAACAAGAACACACAGGCTCCCACCGGCTACGGCACCTACCCCTACGATACCTTTGTGGGCCTGAAATATAAGATCGTTACCAACTCAGACTATTACGTTTATGACGAAGAACGCCAGATCTGGCGCAACCGCTCCGACGATGAAGCGTATGTGGAGCAGCTTGTGGAAAACAGTCCGGATCTGACCATCGTGGGCGTGGTGCAGCCCCGCGCAGATGCCAGCTCCACCATTCTGCCCATAGGCGTTGCCTATACCCATGCACTCACCAACTACGCCATCGACCATGCAGCCGAAAGTGAAGTGGTAAAGCAGCAGCTTGCCGACCCGGAAGTGAACGTGCTGACCGGCGAGCGCTTTGATGCCGACCAGCGCAAAACCGATCTTGACATTTCTTCCCTGTTCTCGGTGGATACCGATATGCTGAAGGATTCCTTCCAGTTCGATGCAAGCAAGCTGCAGTTCGACCTGAGCGGTGCATTTGATCTGCAGGATGGCAGCTTTGACTTTTCCTCCATCCTTGATCCGTCCGCATTCCAGCTGGATCTGAGCGATCTGGACCTGAGCGACATCGACATGAGCGATGTGGAGCTGCCGGACATGGACGCGCTGGATCTGAGCCAGTTGTTTGCCGATATGGACCTGTCCGTCTCGGAGGATGCGCTGCAGAGCCTGATGAAGAAGATCATGAATGGCTATAAGCGCTATATCATCGGCAACGGCATCTTGAATCTGGATAAGATCGGTTTCTCTTCCTATATGGAGAGCGACCAGTTCAAACAGCTTCTGTCCGAATCCATGGGCGACCTGCTGGACACCACCGGCCTGCAGGAGCAGTTCACCGCTTCACTTCAGCAGAACCTGCAGGGCATCATGACGAGCTATCTGCAAAGCTACTCGGAACAGCTGAGTCAGAAGCTGGGCGAAGCTCTGCAGACCAAACTTACCGCTGCCATTCAGACCCAGATGAGCACCGTGATGCAGCAGCTGATGACTCAGCTGACCACTCAGTTCAGCCAGCAGATCCAGTCCGCCATCCAGAACAACATCGCTCAGCTCAGCAGTCAGGTGGAAGATGCCCTGAAGATCGACCCCACTGTGTTCCAGAGTGCCGTGCAGGTGAACATGAGCACCGACGACCTTGTGGATCTGGTCAAAATGAACCTGCAGTCCAGCACCACCTCCTACGGCAGTGTTCTTGGTGCACTGGGCTATTCGGATTATGCCAAGCCCGGCAGCATCTGGATCTACCCCAAGAGCTTTGAGGCCAAGAACCGCATCGTGGACAGCCTGAACGCCTACAACGCCGCCATGCGTGCGCAGGGAGAAGAGGACAAGGTGATCGTATTCTCGGATACGGTCGGCACCCTGATGAGCGCCGTGACCAGGATCGTGGATATGGTCAGCAATGTGCTGGTGGCCTTTGTTGCCATCTCGCTGGTGGTTTCTTCCATCATGATCGGTGTCATCACCTATATCAGCGTGTTGGAACGCCGCAAGGAGATCGGTATTCTGCGTGCCATCGGTGCATCCAAGCACAATGTCTCCGAGGTGTTCAATGCCGAAACCTTCATTATCGGAATGTGCTCCGGCGTGATCGGCGTGGGCCTGTGCCTGCTGCTGCTGATCCCCGGCAACATGCTCATCCACTCCATTGCAGGAACCACCAGCGTCACCGCTGTGCTGCCGCCCAAGGCTGCACTGATCCTGATCGTTCTGGCTACCCTGCTCACGATCCTTGGCGGTCTGATTCCCGCCCGCAGCGCAGCCAAGTGCAACCCCGTCACCGCCCTGCGTTCTGAGTAATTTCCTTTCTCGACAAGCAAAAGGAGTCGCTGCATCACGCAGCGGCTCCTTTTTTGATGTCCGGTGCTTTATCTCAATTTCTCGTGTAATTCCTCATGCAGTTCCTCGCGCTCTTCCTTCAGTTCCTGCTTGAGAGTCCGGTCGATCTCCCGTGTCTCCTGCCGGATCTCAGCCAGATCCTTTTCGATCGCAGGGTTTTCTTCGATTTCTTCCCGGATGAACATGAGTGCAAAGCTTACCAGCAGCAGCCCGCAGGAAATCCAGATGGTCTTTCCTGCCAGCCGCGCTGCGCCCACGCTTCCAATACCGGCACCCACCGCGAACAGCAGGATGATGCCAAAATAACGCATCATCCGGTCCTTAGCTTTCGGCTCATGGGTCTTGCGCCAGATGCAGAATGCTTCCACACCGCTGCGCAGGTCACCAATGCACATAGTGCTGGCAAATGCATAGCCGTTCACCTTGCGGAACGCCTGCACCTGCATCGCGCAGGAGAAGGAAACGATGGCGTTTGCCAGCAGATTCTGCTCCTGCGGTAAAAAACCTACAACGAACAGCAGAAGCACTTCGCCCAGCACCACCAGCTGCCGCCAGTGAAGCCGCTGCATGTCACGAAAGCACTCCCGCATCTTTTCTGCCACCAGTACGCCCAGCGCAAAAGCACACAGAGGAACCAGATAGTGTAGCACCCGATCCCACTGACCATCCATGATGTTGGCACTCAGCAGCACGATGTTGCCGGTCTGTGCATTTGCAAACACCTTGCCGCGGAACAGATACGTATAGGCATCCTGCAGCCCGCCCGAAAGCGAAAGGAACTCCGCCGTCAGGAAGGACTCCGACATCTGCCCATGATGTTTTGTTTTCATATTACCTTTTCCCCTCTTTTCGCACCCTATTATAATATATTTTTACAGCTTGGTTCATATCAATTTTACATGTCATGCATGTATATCCCTGCGTCCTGCCAGAGCCAAAAATACGGCCGTGCCCGGCCCGCACTTTGCATTCCCTCACAGGTTGTGTTAGAATAAGAAAAAAGCTTTTCCAAAGGAGAACTTCCTTATGCCGAATATTGTCGAGATCACAGACCTTTCCGCACCGGAGCTGGATGTCTATGCCCGCCTGACGCAAGCGCAGCTGCGCAATCGTCTGGAGCCGGATAAAGGCATCTTTATTGCCGAAAGCCCCAAGGTGATCACCCGCGCGCTGGATGCTGGATACACCCCGCTCTCCCTGCTCATGGAGCGCAAACAGATCACCGGCCCGGCTGCCGTTATCCTGACCCGCTGCGGTGATGCCCCGGTGTACACAGCCGACCGTGAGACCCTTGCCAGCCTGACCGGCTTCGAACTGACCCGCGGCGTGCTGTGCGCCTTCCGCCGCCCGCTGCCGCGCAGCGTGGAAGAGGTCTGCCGCAATGCCCGCCGGGTGGCCGTTCTGGAGGGCATTGTGGACTCCACCAATGTGGGAGCGATCTTCCGCAGCGCCGCTGCACTGAACATGGATGCCGTGCTCGTTACTCCTTCCTGCTGCGACCCGCTGTGCCGCCGTGCCGTGCGTGTGAGCATGGGCACCGTGTTTCAGGTGCCCTGGGCGCAGATTGGCATCTGTCCTGCCGACTGGCCGGAAAACGGCATTGCTCAGCTGCACAGTCTTGGCTTCAAGACTGCTGCCATGGCTCTGAGCGACCGCTCCGTAAGCATTGACGACAGCGCTCTTTCCGCTGAGCCGAAGCTTGCCATCGTGCTGGGCACAGAGGGTGACGGCCTTGCCCACAGCACCATTGCCGCCTGTGACTACACCGTAAAGATCCCTATGTCCCACGGCGTGGATTCCCTGAACGTTGCCGCTGCCAGCGCTGTTGCTTTCTGGCAGCTAGGCAACCGCTGATGAGCCAGGCTTTTGGCCCTGCCCAAAATACTTGACAAATCGCCCGAACAGAGTTACACTTACAGGGTCATCACATGGGCCTATAGCTCAATTGGGAGTGCAAGCGTATCGCTTTTGTGCCCCACGGAGTTGTGGGCATTCAAATGGGGAGTATGTCGGTTGGTCGCCCAACCGAGTCACGCCCCTAAATATGGGCCTATAGCTCAGCTGGGAGCCCATGCGGTCCTTAAACAATCTGGAGTTATATACCACGCGCCCCCAAGCGGTTTTTGGGGGCTTAAATATGGGCTCGTAGCTCAGTTGGGAGTGCAAGCGTATCGCTTTTGTGCCCCACAGAGTTGTGGGCATTCAAATGGGGAGTATGTCGGTTGGTCGCCCAACCGAGTCACGCCCCTAAATATGGGCCTATAGCTCAGCTGGGAGAGCGTTCGGTTCGCATCCGAGAGGTCAAGGGTTCGAATCCCTCTAGGTCCACCAATTTGCCGCATCGTTTTGTACGATGCGGCGTTTTTTATGTCCAAAAAACTTTGGCGGACCGTGCCGGGTTCCGAACCCTGAAGTCGGATGCGAACCGGGCGGGGTCATCCATATACTTTTTGAAAATCCATCGGTTTCACGCTTCTTTCTTTGAATTTTGCATGGTGCTGCGGGCAAGTGCATCGCTTTTATGCCCCCTTCTCGGAAATTTCTTCAAAAATTTCCGCGCCATCGTAGGTTGATACAGCCTTGAGCTGCTCCACTTGATTGAAGCTGGCGTTCAGCGTAATCGAGATCTCATAGTCTTTTCGGACGCGAACCTCCTTAATGAACTGCTGCAAAATGGCGCGGCGTTCATCGTGGTTGGCTGTATCGTACACATCCGCCCATGTGAACAGCTCGTTGCAGATGTAGTTGCTGCGCTTTGCCGTTTTGGTGGCTTCTTCGTATTCTTCCTGTGCCTGCACGAGCTGCTTTTCCAGAGTTTCCAAAGCCTCTCTTGCCTCGGCTACCAGTGTGCCCAGCAGTTCTTTGTCCAAGGCACTTACGCCCCGAATGACCAGAATGGTTTCGGCTTTCAGGTCGTCCAGTTCTTTCTGCTTGCTTTCCAAGTCTTTCTGGATTTTCTTGACCTTCTTCTGGATGCGGGCGGCATCGTTAGTCTTGACCGATTCCAGCAGCTTCTTCCGGGAAACCTCCCGGAACTGTGCGAAGATCTGCCGGACAACTTCTTCCACAATGGAATCCAGCTTGGAAACACCGTAGCCGGACTGCCCATCGCAGTCACTCGGATGCCGAATCTTATAAAAGCAGCTATACCGCGGCCGGACTTCTTTCACCGTATGCCCATCGGCGTAGGTGTGTGTCCGTCCGCTGCTGGTCAGGCTCAAGCGGTTACCACAGTGGGCACAGTAGACCAGCCCGGTCAACAGGGCTTTGGAGCTGGTGCCCAGTGAAGTACCGCCACGCTCACAAGTGCGTGCCTGCCGCAGTTCCTGTGCCTGCTCGAACAGCTCTGGTTCGATGATGCGGAGCTGCGGACACTCCGTCTCCACCGCACCGTTGATGAGGTACCCCGTGTATCCTTTGTTCTTGATCATCCGAACGATGCTGGTGTTGGGAATGTTTTTGTTGTTCCGTCCTACGACTCCCTGTTCATAAAGATAGTGGCTCAACTTCTATGCGCCGTAGCCCTCGTAAACGTACTTGTGGAAAATCAGCCGGACGATCTCAGCTTCCGCTTCATCAATCACAAGGTCGCAGACTTCCTGATTCTTCTTGTTCACCCGACCAAGGCGGACACGCTTGTAGCCAAAAGGCACGGTGCCGCCTGTATAGTGGCCTTCCCCGGTGAGCTGTTCCAGCCTTGTCCGGGTACGGACAGAGGTTTTCAGACTTTCGCCGGATGCCTGCCAGTAGCGGATGTAGTTCATCAGCTTGTCCACATGGGTGTCAAATCGCTGCTGTCCTTCGTTCACGCTCCAGACTTCGATGCCCTGCTTCGTGAACCATTCCACGATAAAGGGCGTTTCATCATCACGGCGACCGAGACGGTCAAACATGAACACCAGCAGGATGTCAAACTTGCCCTCCATTGCGGCCTGTTGGATTTTCTGGAGTTCATCACGGTCTTTGGCAGACTTCTTAAAGCCGGAAACGCCTTTTTCGGAAAATTCCTTGACGATCTCCCAGCCCTGACTTTCTGCAAAGTTGCGGCAGGCTTCTTTCTGCATGGGGATGTCGTCTTTCTCGACCTGTCCTTTGGTCGAAACACGGTATAAGGTATAGACACGTTTTTTCATTTCAATCTCTCTTTCTTTGAGTGAGAAAGGAAAAATCAAACGTGTTTCGTCCATATTTTGTTTTCAAGGTTCAGTTCGATTTTATCTTATCTCACGCATTCAAGGAACACAAGGATGTCAGGCAGCGGTGTGCCCTGCCGTGCGCAGGATGGTGGTTTGCAGCAGCTTCTGGATCGCATCCAGACAGTCCGTATCCGCAGGCGCATAAGTAATCTTGACTTTGCAGCCTTTGACGGAAAGAGTTTCCGATTTAGCGGTGGTATCGCAGATAGCGTTCATAGGCCTCCTTTCTCCATACCCATTCGTTCAGATTGAGCTGATACAGCAGCGCATAATTGAGCCGAATGAGTTCCGGGATGCTCAACCGCCCCATCGGGCGGATCAGCCGTCCCTTGCTGATGGTCTGGACAGATTCTGCCAAGATCATAGAGGGCTGCAAAAAAGCCCGATTACCGTCCACAAGAACGTGGGCTTGGTGATCGGGCTTCTTTGCAGTATTGGATGTAACAGGCGCAACAATGAGGTTGGGCGAATAGCAGTTTGCGGTGTTGTTCTGCACCACGACCACAGGGCGGATACCGCCCTGCTCGGAGCCAAGGTGCGGCTCCAGATTGGCGTAGTAAATATCACCGCGCAGAAACTTTCGGTTGACTGGGATCATGTTCATCACCGCTTGCAGGACAAATTGTGGGTACGGCCAGCACCGTTGTAGATGGACAGGATCTGTTTCATGTGGCGGTCTGCCACATTGCCAGTGTCGTTTTGTGCCAACCGGGTGATGGTCTTGGGATGCACTGTGCGCAGCCGGAGAATCAGCCGTTCCCGGCTGTATTCGCCCTGATACAGAGCCAGAAAACGAGCCATGCCATGCAGGATGCCAGACAGGAACGAATCCGAATCGCCACCCCAAGCGTCTACGAGAACGCTCAGCATTTCATGGTAAAGTGATGCACCGTAGCTCTTGTAGATGTAGTAAGCCGAGCGGATGCAGTAGATTTTCCACGGGGCACGAATCCCATCCAGCGCAAAGCGTACACCGGTATTTTCCGTTACGGCGGCAAAGTCGCAGGCGTTTTCTTCGTGTGCCACCAGTTTGGCACGAAGCTGTTCACCCGCGGTCAGTTCGCTGGAAATGCCTGTCTGCACAGCAAACAGCAGAGCTTCATGCTCTTTGGAAAGGCCGTAGAAGACCTTGCAGCGAATCGGGAGGTCACGCCCACCGTTGCACGTTTTCCGTGCCTCAATGGTGTTCTGACCATCAAAGACGAAGTAGCGGCCATCCCGGTAGCTGACCTTCGGCTCATTGGCGATGTACTCCGAAAAGTTTGCTGCGATTCGTGCAACCTTGCCCATGCGGAGCAGCCGCTGATATTCGGCGCAGGGGTTCAGCAGAACGCTGTCAACGTACCGCACCTCGAAGTTGCACTCCGGCAGGCTGGAAAGGTTCAGGTTAGAAAGCATCATAGCGTTTTCTCCTTTATTTTCAGAAGATACTGTACGGCATCTTCGGTCAAGTCATGAATGATCTTGCGGCAGTCCGAATCTTCAAAAACATCCGGGTATTCTTTGAAAATGCTATTCCAGCGGCGAATGAAGTCCTCTTTCGCACCCTGCACTTCGCACATCATCAGGGAACCGTTTGCAACGGCTCGTTCCTGATAGCGGTTGTCAATGGATGCTTTCAGAAAGGTTCTTTCTTCGGTAGTAAGCTGGCGTTGATGCCCTTGGATGCTTGTCTGCCGCTTTCATCAGTGGCTTTTCCGACTTCATCAGCGGCTTCCAACTTCCCGACAACTTGTCGGGAAGTTAAATCTGACCTAGCACCTTGATTTTTTATCGCATCCAGCTTCATCTTGTACGCAAATGCCCGCTCACTCGGTAGGATGTGTTCTCTCTGCAAATTGGAATCGACCATCAATATCGTGGCGGCATCATCCTTCATATTGCGCACAATGACTGGCACGGTGTCCAGATGGGCAAGCTCTGCGGCGTGTTTCCGGCGATGCCCGGAGATGATCTCATAGCCGCCCTCTGGTCTGGGGCGGGCGATGAGCGGAGCCAGCACACCGTACTGTGCAATGCTCTCTACTGTCCGGGTCATGGCTTCATCGTCCAACACCTTGAAGGGGTGGTTGGTGAAGGGGTGCAGCGCATCAATAGGAATCTGCTGTACCTGTTCCCGTTGCTCCTCCTGTCGATTTTCCTCGGTGGAAAACAGGTCATCTAGCCCTTTCAGAGCTAAGTTTCCGCTGTCGATCGGCATCCGCCAGCACCTCCTTTGCAAGAGATTGATAGGCTTCTGCCACCTTGCCTTTGGGGTCATGCTGGAAAATGCTCTTGCCTGCCGCACTGGTTTCAGCCGCACGGACCGACCGTGGAATAGTCTGCTCAAACACCTTCAGATGCTTTCCGTATGCCTGCCGAATCAGGTTGCTGATCTGCTTTCCGTAGTTGGTGCGGCTGTCGGTCATAGTCAGCAGGATGCCCTCAATTTTCAATTTCGGGTTGATCTGCCGCCGTACCTTTTGGACAGTCTGCAAAAGCTGTTCCAGACCCTTTGCGGAAAGGTACTGCGCCTGCACCGGAATCAGGGCAGCGTCTGCCGCCGCCAGTGCGTTGATGGTGAGCATTCCCAACGAGGGCATACAGTCCAGCAGGATATAATCGTACTCCCGCTTTGCCCCCTCCAACACCTGTTTCAGCATCTTTTCCTGGTTCATGCTGTTTACCAGAGCCACTTCCAGTCCTGCCAGTTCGATGTTCGCAGGAATCAGGTCAACGCCCTCCGCATGGTGCAGGATACCTTCGCCGGGCGGAATGGGCTGGTCGTTCATGGCATTCTGCATCAGAGTGGACAGGGTGGTGGGCAGTTCATCGGGCTGCTGCCAGCCCATGCTGATGGTCAATGACCCCTGTGGGTCGGTGTCCACCAGCAGGACTTTTTTGCCCTCCATTGCCAGCCCGATGCCAAGATTTTCACAGGTGGTGCTTTTTCCGACACCACCTTTTTGATTGGTGACTGCAATAATCGTAGCTTTCTTTGCGATAACATCACCCCGCTTTCGGAGAACCGCGCGCAAAGTCGTGGTTCGTTTTGTTTTGATAGTAGAGGTTCATGGTGGTGGGCGCATTGTAGAGCATCGCCAGCAGATACTGCTTCATGTTCCGCACCGGGGCAGTGTTTTCTGCCAGCGAATCCAGCACAAAGCGGATGTGGTCGGCATTCAGCTTTTTCAGCCGACTGCGTACCACCTCGGCAGGCTTGTCATCTCCGGCGATTCGCAACATCTTCCGTTTGGTGGAACAGGTGTCCACAAGCAAGTCTACGATCTGGTAGATGGTATCCTCATCATCCGGGCAGAGCCGAAGCAGGAGGTCTACCTCCAACGTCTGATAAAAATAATCCTCAAGCTGTTCCCGGATGCCCCTGGAATAGATAGGGTCAGGATCGTTCCACTCTGTCTTATTCTTATCAGTCTTATTTGCTTGCGGTTTTGGCTGCACCAGAATTGCGCTTTCGGCAGCGCCTGAATTGCTGTTTGGGCAATTCTGTACTTGCGCTTTTGGCAAGCCGGAGGAAAAGTCCTTGACGTAGATCAGGCTGGGTCTGCCCAGACCACGGCGTTTACGCTCGATGAGGTCGGTGTCCTCCAGTTCCCGGAACAGCTTGACCGCCTTGTGCTCGGCGCAGCAGAGGGATTCCTGCACTTCCCGGACGGTGTAGATGATATACACCCGACCCTGCTCGTCCAGCCAGCCGTTCTTTGCAGATAGGCTCATGCGGTCCAGCAGAATGCCGTACAGCGTCCGGGCATCGGTGGAGATCTGCCGGAAACGGTGGTCTTGGAACAGTGCCTTGGGGATTCGGAAGTAGGAGAACAATTCGCCTGACTGACCATAGAAGTAGTCATAACTCATGGTATTAACGAATCATCAACTCACGATCTGTGGCACCTTTCATATACATAGCTTCTGCGATGTCATCCATCACCCGGAACAGTGCATCGTCCAGTTCAAGATATTTCCGCCCCAGTTTTTCATCCAACAGCCGCCGGAACTCACGTTCGAGCTTGTCGTGTTCGCAAGCCACCCTCTGATAGCGAGGTGTCTTCATCAGCTCCGTCCATATTGGACGTACCATTTTGTCGTAGTAGTTCAGCATAAAGTCTTTATCCATGGGCATTCTCCTTTTGAAATGTTTTGTGGGTAAAAATAAAAGCGCAGCTTCCATTCATTGAGAGTAGAAGCTGCGCTTTTATATAAGGGTGTTATTCTGTTGGGATTTCCACTTCGATTGGATTATTAATCTGTGCAACAATTGGGGTGTACAGATCCACAGATACATCCGGAGTAGAAATAGATACGATTAAGGAATATCTGATTTTACTTTCAACTTTTCCTAAGTAGCTTCGTTCTCTCCACCATCCAACTACAGGGTAGACGGCCAAATACTTTGCTTGGCTTAGTTCTGCTGCAGTTGCTTTAATAAAGTCTGAATGAATGGAGCCGACATCTCGATTGTCCGAACCAAGAAACCAACGCTCACTACCGCTACTACCGTCACCGCTGTCAGCCTTATCATCTCCACGCATCTTTACGTTAACTCTTTTCTTGAAATCTTCTATTGTCTCATTGCTATTGATGACATCAAAACGAAGTCCACAAGAAGGATAACGGTAACGATCTTTCCAGCCTTTTTCTCCGGGGCCGGGTTCAACAAAGTACGACAGAGTAACGCGCATCTCAACTTCAACTGTTCCAAGTGATTGAAGTACCTCTGAAGGCCATGGAATTTGATGCAAATGCATCTCTTTCATTTGAGATACTCCATTCGCTTTTTCATATGGCTGCATTTCTTCTTGAATAATTAAATTCACAGAATTGTCTACACATTGAATTGCTCGTTCAAGATCAGGAACCCCATATCCACATGTGCGAAGCAGGTGTCTTCGACCACTGGATTTCCTTGTGTCTGTACAAAATTGCTGCTCCATTTGCGGTGTCCAGCGAGCTGAATGCACTAATAGTGCGCGTACCGTTTCCGGCCAAGCATCGGGATATTCAGCAAATATCTGAGCAGCCATATATGCCGCCTGAGCAGTAGCAGCACTAGTAGCCCAAATTGTTGAAAAGGGCCTTACCAAATGATTTTTTCCTGTAGTCAGCAATGATAAATCTGCACACGAATCATAATCGGTACCGTTTGTCACCATATTGCCGCCATTGAGAAGTATCTCTGGCTTAATTGGCCATTTTTTAGAGAACATCAAAGAAGTAGCACTATACGGCGAAAGCTGTCCATTATCTGCAACAGGAGTAAAACCTCTGTAGTTCTCATCATCAACACAGACATCTTTCGTGTATGCTCCAACAGTTAAAGCATTCCATGCTTGGCCGGGACTCTCAACGACATGTACTTCATTGGCATTGGGGTAACCTGAATCGTGCATTTCAGAAAGATCAACATTTCCAGCACTAATGAAAAATAACCGCTTTGCATCTTCTTCACCCACACCGGATGAAATGTTGTCTACAGCAGCAGACCACGATGTTGGACTTCCATCGTTAGTATTATATTGTGATGATGTTACTGCCATACAAATGCTACGATTTGCATTCGGATTGGAAATTTCCGCCAAAGATACAGCTTGCCCGGTCACCGCACCATACAAGTCTGGATCATTCTCTCCGTGAGGAGGCAAAATTTTTACAGATTCCAGATGGTGATACACATCAACTGTGTCAGAAGTACTTAATTTATCCTTGAGATCATAGTACAATGCAACGCCAGCCATTTCGGTTCCATGTCCGTTATGGTCATTTTTTCCCCATTGGTCGTTAACCGCTTGTACGTTGTTCTCATCAATCGCTGGTTGAAGAAGTGGATGTGAATACATTATACCTGTATCAAGAATGCATACCGAAGCACTTGAAGGATGAAATTCTGTTCTTGATAACAAATCGTTTACCCATTCTTTTTGTTCAGAACCAGTTAACTCATCAAAAAAACTTGTTGGTTCTTGTGCTCTACGAATTTCAGCTAAATAATTGCACCCCTCAAGCAGCATCGATAATTGTGTACGCGTACCTCGGACGAGTCGAACTACTCGTTCTGGAAAAACAATACACTTTGAATTGAGTTCTATTCCGAATTCTTCACAGCATGTAGAAAGATCTTGCTCCGCTGCTGCATGATCGGATTTTTCATATCGGAGCCATATTTCACACCACGCTGGAACATCAGAAGGTATATCCTCTACTTTTCCTACCCAAAACGCCTCGAGCAAAGCAAGTTTTACATCTTCAATACTCCGAACTAAACTGTCGTTTTTGGGATTTTGTCCGGCTTCTAGCGTGTCTAGCGACTCTGAATACGATTGGATTTTATCAAGGAAATATGTTGTTTTTTCTGCAGGAACATAAACAGTGGCCCTAACAATTTTTTCATCGTCTTGCCCATCTTCGCGTACATTAAGCAGACGTATACCTGAAGAATAATTGTCAAAGGATTTTGTAAGCAAATCGTATCCTGCTGCACCTGAAAATTCAAGATAGATTCCTTCTTTATGTCTAATAGCCGCTACTTGTTTCTGATCATAATCTTGCTGTCTGCAGGCCTCAAGTTTTTGAAGAATAAAAGCGGCGTGCGCCTTTGGATTTTCGCGGCAAGGAAACGATGCATCCGATCTTTTTCGTTTTGAAACATACGGTAAGGCATGCTGCGTTTCATGAAGGAAAATATTGCGTTTCTCTACAGGCACGAGATCATGCCTCCTTCGCTATATATGCATTTATACGATCTTTAAGCATTTTTAAAAGATACACATTATCTATCTTTGTATTCATTAAAATAGAATTCTTAATAGCATCGTCACACACCCGAATGATTTCTGCATGGCTCAATTTGCTGGCCATGCGAATGGTCTCATCAGATACTTTAAAGGAACTATCAAACGTCCCCAATCTAATTTCAAATAGTCTTCTGACTTCATCACTTGTTGGCATCGCATAATGTAGAACATCATCAAAACGTCTAAAAAGAGCTTGATCCAATAATTTTTGATTATTGGTCGCTGCAATGATGATACTGTCCGAAGTATCCTGCTCAATAAATTGTAAAAAGGAGTTTAGGATTCTTCTTGCCTCGCCAACTTCATTGTCCAAACTTCTATCGGCGCCGATGGCATCAAATTCGTCAAAAAAATACACTCCTGTTGAAGTTGAAATATTATCGAAAATCTGACGCAATTTGGTACTTGTTTCGCCCATGAACTTGGTAACGACTTTGTCCATCTGAATTGTATAAAGGGGTAAATCTAGCTCTGCTGCAATCACAGATGCCGTAAATGTTTTTCCTGTTCCCGGACGCCCTTCAATTAGAATTTTACGTCGATTGCTCAATCCATACTTTTGTAGCTTGTTTCGATTTCGGTACTCTATGAGCAATCGTTCTATCCGTTCTTGGATTTCCGAGGAAACAACCAAATCCGAAAGTCGCTCAGAAGGATAGGTGACGAGGAACATTCCATTCCCATTGTTATTCAATCGGATTAGGTTCTTTTTTCCTTTACCAATTTTTTCTGCATACTGCTTAAGCTCACGAGCAAAAGTATCATGCCCATGCCTAGCTTCATTAGCTGCAATTTGAAGGGTGATTGTTTTAAACCTCTCATCATCCTGTTCAATATGTGCCTTAATTAGACTTTTAACCTGATCAGCCGTTGCCAAGAGATCACCGCCCTTCCACTAGAATATAGTTACTCATTGTTATTTTACTCAATATAAGTATGTCTGTCAATCCCGGATTACTGTCTCTTGGAGCTTGTTTTGTTCTTAATCTATATTTAAAATGAAATAAAAGCGCAGATTTCATTCAAAACAGAAGCTACGCTTTTACGGTACATCGTATTTTATTGTAAATTGGGATGTGATACATCTGAACCCCATATGAGTTACATCTCAAGGGCCTGTAGCTCACTTGTCCGCCAACCATATTACGCCCCAAACAGCTTCATCTTGATAATCAGCGGCTTGGAGACCATACTTGCGACCAAGAAAGTCTATCAGCATGACCGCGCCTTCCATATGGACGAATATACGTTGATTTTTCTTTTCTCACATTGCATAAGGTGTGCACAAAAGCGAGACTGTTGGGAGAGCGTTCGGTTCGCATCCGAAAGGTCGAGGGTTCGACTCCCTTCGAGTCCATAAAACGCCGTATCGTGTTAAACGATACGGCGTTTCTTTTTGCCAATCTTTGCAAAATCGTGCATCATTCGTCTTGACAGCGCAAAATTGCGTGTGCAGCATTTTTAGGCACAATGCTTATAGTTTCACCTGCTGTTTTGTCTAAAACGGCGATTCCGGCATTTGATGTACAATGCCCAACTTTTTGAGGATTTTGCGACTTATTTTTCTGTTTTTTGCCCCGTCCAGCCGATGCTGCGTGACGCTTGAACTCCTCGAACTCGTCCAGCGGCACATTGAGAACGATCTCGATATTATAGTCGCGTCCGACACGCACTTCCTTGATAAACTGTTTCAAAATACCGCTGGAATGCGAGATACAGAAGTCTGATTTATCTCCATACCTATTTTTATTGCTTCCTGAAACAGGGTAAAACAAAAGCCGCCCGAAGGCGGCAGGATGCATCACGGAAGCAAATATGAACGCGGCTCAGGGCCATCAGAACAGATCCAGCATGTTGTCCAGATAAATTTCTTCCCGGACGCGCAGCTGATACTCAGGCTTTGTCATGTAGTAAAGCAGAAATTCCAGTATCAACGCGCTGCCCAGTCCCCGCCCCTCGATCTTGAAGTTGGAAAAGCCGCCGGGCAGATAAATTTTGCGGATATCCCCGGCCCCGATGAAGCCGGGGTTTTCCATTGCCTTTGAAAAACGATAGCCCTGCTGTGCGCCCGGCGCTGTGCAGCGGTGGTCCGGGCAGTCCTCGCCCAGATTTTTGCGGCTGACATTCTCGTAGCAGTGCTTTCTGTCCCGGCAGCCGTACCAGCAGCATTCGTTGCACAGAAATTCCACCTTGTCCTTCTGGTCCTGCGACAGGGTATCCAGCTCTGCAAACGACTTGTTCAGGCGGAAATCCGGCACAACATAGCGGAACTCTTCCCGTTCCGTCTCTCTGCGGAGCTGCTGGAAATCTGTAAGGACTTTTGTTGTGGAGGACACGAAATAAAGGCCAGGATACTGCCTTTTCAGGTAGTCCAGCAGCAGGTCCGAATGGACGATGACACCATTCTGCACGCGGTTTTCTTTTTCAAACAGCGCACAGAGGGCATTGCATTTCCGGTCTGCAAGGTGCTCTTCCCGGAGCAGCGAATTGCTGAAGGTGAGCCGGGCCGATATGCCATATTCCTGCATCAGTGCAAGCACCCGGTGCGGCTGTGCATCGCCAAAGCCAGTGCGCCCCCCGCCCCAAATGCAGTCGGCCGGTGCACCGTAGACCGAACCGATCTCGCACCAGTCGTAAAAATATTCCCTGTGTTCACGGAACAGCGGCAGAAACACACGGTACAGTTCATAAAATTCAAACAGTCCCGGAAGATGATAATATGCCGTGCCGCGTTCGTGCTGTGCCATTGCCGTGTGTGTTCCTCATTTCTGTAAGTTTCAGCTTCCCTGCAGCAGCTTTTGCGCTGCACCCGGAGATCTTTTTTCCAGTATAGCACAGTCCTGCCGGGAAAGAAATCATCTTCCTCTTGACCTTGAGCACACTCCAAGTTTTATCATGTGCATAAAGGCTCCTTCGGTCCGTTTTTTTGCAGAACTTCTCCTTCTGTTTTTTATCTCTCCTAATTTCAGCCGGTCAGCAGGCATCCACATTCTTGGTGACCATCACGTCACTGTCCAGCCCGCAGACGTTGTGCAGCACGATGGTGCCCGCTTTGACCGGTGCTGTCAGCACCACCTTGCGGATCTCGTCCATCACCGGGAAGATCATATCCTTGGGGACGGCCTTGGTCAAGCGCACGCTGGTAACAGGCAGCTCGCCGCCCTTGACCAGCACCGAGCTGGCGATGGTGCGGCGGGGCGCAGTCAACTCCTGACGGACATACTGTTCGCCGCGGGGGCAGGTGTGACCGGTGACCGAGATCACCTGACCATTTTCAACTTCGGCTTCGATCTCGCAGCCGTTGGGGCAGACGATACAGGTAAATTGCTTTTTCATTCCACCGACACCTCCAGTGCGCCCGTTTCCTGCAGCTTGGCAGCAGAGACCTTGAACTGGATCATCTCCGCAGGAATAGCTTTCTTCATCTTCTTGGCAGCAACTTCCACACCGTTCTGGCGCACCACGATGCGGCAGTCACGGTAGTGGTTCCGCACGCGCAGCGAAAGGCTGAAGTCGTTCTTTCCGCTGACCTTCTGCGGAATGGTGTGCCCCACGCCCTCGCCGCACTTCACGTCCAGCGTACAGGGGTCGATGCCCTTGCCCTCAACGTAGGCGGCAGCATGGCGTGCCAGTGCCTCGGACTCCATGGAAACAAAGTCCACCAGATCATGCACATGCAGCACATTGCCGGCAGAGAACACGCCGGGCACGTTGGTCTGCAGGTTCTCATCCACCACAGCGCCGTTGGTGTGGGGGTCAATGGCGATGCCGGCATCCTCCAGCAGCTTGTTCTCCGGGATCAGGCCCACGGAGAGGATCAGCGTATCACACTTGTACTCCTTCTCGGTGCCGGGGATGGGCCGACGGTTCGCGTCCACCTCGGAGATGGTCACGCCGGTCAGACGGTCACGGCCATGGATCTCGGTGACGGTGTGGCTGAGATAGAGCGGGATATTGTAGTCGTCCAGACACTGCACGATGTTGCGCGGCAGGCCGGAGGGGTAGGGCATCAGCTCGAACACTGCCTGCACATGAGCGCCTTCCAGCGTCATGCGGCGGGCCATGATCATGCCGATATCGCCGGAACCGAGGATGACGACCTCCTTGCCGGGCATCCGGTTGTAGAGGTTCATGTAAGCCTGCGCGGTGCCTGCGGTGAACACGCCCGCCGGACGCTCGCCGGGAATGCCCAGTGCGCCGCGGCTGCGCTCCTTGCAGCCCATGGCAAGCACCACAGCCTTTGCCTGATACTGGCGCAGGCCGCTGCGGGTGGAGGCGGTGACGACACGATCCTCCGTCAGGCTCAGCACCGTGGCGCTGGTCTCGTAGGGGATCTCACGCTTGTTCACTTCATCAATGAACGCCTGTGCATATTCCGGGCCGGACAGGCTCTCGCCGAAGCGGCCCAGACCGAAACCGTCATGGATGCACTGGCGCAGGATGCCGCCCAGCATCGCCTCGCGCTCCAGAATGATCATGTTGCGGATGCCCTGCTTGTGCAGCTCCACCGCTGCGGCAAGACCTGCAGGGCCGCCGCCGATAATCACAACGTCTTTCTGTTCCATCGCTCAGTTCTCCTCCTTCCGCATATTGCCGGTGAGTACCCATGAACCCTGACGGCTGTAACGAACATCCTCCGGCTCGGTGCCCAGCTCCTGCTCAATGAAGTGTTCGATCTTCATCTGGCAGAAGCCGCCCTGACAGCCGCCCATCATGGCGCGGGTGCGGTACTTGATGCCGGTCATGGTGGAAACGCCCAGCGGGTTGTGGATAGCCTGCAGGATCTCGGCCTTGGTCACTTCCTCACAGCTGCAGATCATCTCGCCGTAATCGGGGTCCTGCGCGATGAGCTCTGCCTGCTGTTCCGGCGTGCACTCGGCAAACTTGACGATGCCCTTGTGGTGCGGGTCAAAGTCTGGGTTTTCCTCAAACTTTTCGCGCTCCTGCATCAGGCCGATGACGTAGCGGGCCAGCGGAACGCTGCCGGTCAGGCCCGGGGATTCAATGCCCACGAGGTTGACGGCATTGGGTGCCATGTCGTCCCGGATCTCCGCCTTCCAGTCCTGAATGGCACCGTTCTCGTCCACCCACTTTGGCTGGATGCCGGCGAAGGTGCGGATCTGATCCTTTTTAAAGATGTGGGGCCACAGCTTTGCGCCCTCCACGGCCAGACTGTCCATGTTGGCCTGCGGCACACCGTAGTCGTCCAGCACATCGGTGTTCTCCGCGTCCGGGCCAACAGTCACGTTGCCGTCCACGGTGGGGGTGATGTGGATGCCCATATAGGTGTTGCTGGGCACCGGGTACACCGGCATGGGCAGCAGCTTGCCCATGCGCTTGTGCAGGATGATGTAGTTGCTGCGGGAGCCGATGACACGGTAGCCGGTCAGGCCCAGCAGGTCGGAGATCTGCTTTGCGCCCAGACCAGCGGCGTTGACCACCCAGCGGGTGCAGAAATCGCCATGGGCAGTATGCAGGTAGTACAGCTCATTTTCCCGGGTGATAGCCTCTACCTTGTGGTCAAAGAAGAAGTCCACGCTGTTGGCGTGTGCGTTCTCGGCCAGAGCCACCGTGTACAGGAACGGGTCCATGATGCCGCTGTTTTTGGACCACATGGCAAACTTGCCCACCACGGCTGGCACCAGCTCGTGCAGCTTTGCTTCATCGATCATCTCAAGGCCGGTACTGCCGTTGATTGCACCCTGCTTCATGGTGTGCTCCAGCTGCTCCATGTCCTCGGGGGTGTTGCCCACCAGTACCTTGCCGCAACGCTTGAACGGGAAGTTCAGCTCTTCGGCCAGCTGATCCATGATGCGGTTGCCTTCTACGCAGCACTTCGCTTTCAGGCTGCCAATGGGGTTGGCAAAGCCGCCGTGCACCACCGCAGAGTTGCGGCCACTGGTCTCGTTGCAGACATCCAGATTTTTTTCCAGCACTGCAATGCTCAATTTGTAGCGCGAAAGTTCGCGTGCAATGGCGCTGCCCACGACACCCGCACCGATGATGACCACATCGTATTGTTTTTTCATGGTATCCACCTTTCTTCCTGATTTGGAGATCCGGCCTTTATGTTATATATTTCATTGACTAAAATATATAACATTTCATGATCTCTGTCAAGCCGTTCCCGGCAAAAAACTGCACAAAAATATGCCGCATCTTTTGGCATAGATACGGCATTTCTGAACGTGATACGGTTGTTTCAGGCTTTGAAATAGTGTGGGAATGCTTCCCGGATCGCAGAAAGGTTCTCCGTGTAGCGCTGCATATGCTGCCCGGCAATGCGGTGTGCTGCCGCCGCATCCTTCTGTTCAATGGCTTTCAGCAGGCTGACGTGATCTTTGTAGATCGTTTTTGCGGGCCTGCAGCGGAAGCTGAGGATGGTGGTGCGGTCAAAATGCGGAGCCAGATTTTCCACCAGATCGTACCAGTACGGGCAGCCGCACTGCACATAAAGCAGCCGGTGAAACCCCTTGTCCAGCTCAAAGATCTTTTCTTCCTGTGCACGCTCAATGTACATGCGCCAGAGCGCCACGTTCTCCCACAGCTGGTCGATATCCGCCGGGGTCAGCTTTTCGCACGCCATGCGGGCGATCTCTGCTTCCAGCACAGCGCGCAGATGGCGCACTTCTTCCACCAGCTCTGCATCGATGAGAGAAACATAGGTGCCGATCTTGGGCCGGATCTCAATGAGCCGCCGCTGCGCCAGCTCCAGCTCTGCTTCCCGGAAGGGGGTGCGGCTCACCCCCAGCTGTTCGCACAATTCCGGCTCGTTCAGTTTTTCACCCGGCTCCAGACGGGTATTGATAATATTATCGATCAATACCCGCAGAACAAAACTTTTTGCAGATTCATGCTCTCTGCGCTCTGAAATCGTAATCATCGGAAGGCTCCTTTCCCTCACAGGGAAACACTGTTCTCAGACTGCTGGGTCAAGTATACCACACTGCACACCGGCGTAAAAGAGGACAATATATAAAAGGAAGAAAACTGTGTCAGAATTGTAAAAGATAAAATATTTTAACTATTATTCTTGACTTATCCAACGATTCGGCTATAATGGTCGTGTTCGCAAGAAACTTCAAAAAATTTAGATATTCAAAACAAATCAAAGGAGACTACTACCATGACGTTTGAAGAAATGAAGAAGATCGTTGTTGATACCCTGAACTGCGACGAGGACAAGGTGACCATGGAGGCCAGCCTGACCGAGGATCTGGAGGCCGACAGTCTGGATGCCGTGGAGCTGAACATGGCTCTGGAAGATGCCTGCGGCGTGTCCATCCCGGACGAAGAGCTGGCAAAGCTCAAGACCGTGGGCGATATCTACAACTACATCACCGCACATATCTGAGGCAAAAAGCAATGAACGATATCCGAGATCTTTTTCCCGGCCGAATGCGGGAGCGCACCTTCCAGCTGAAGGCCAAGCGGGATGCCGGTGCCGTCTGGCACGAGCAGCAGTTTGTGGAGTGTAAGCAGTGCGGCCGCCGCGCCGCACGCACCCTGTGGGCAAAAAGCCTTTACGTCTGCCCCAACTGCGGCTACCACATGCCTATTGGCGGGTACTACCGGCTCAGTCTGGTGCTGGACCACGGCAGCTTCCGGGAACTGGATGCCGACCTTGCTCCGCAGGATGTGCTGCATTTTCCGGGCTACCGTGAAAAGCTTGCCGCCGCCCAGAACAAGACCGGCCTGCGTGAAGCCGCTGTAACGGCCACCGGCCGCATCGGCGGGGTGGCCTGCGTGGCTGCCGTGCTGGACAGCCGCTTTTTCATGGGCAGCATGAGCACTGCCGTGGGCGACAAGATCACCCGCGCCATCGAGTACGCCGCCGCAAAGCACCTGCCGCTGGTTATTTTTTCGGCCAGCGGCGGCGCGCGGATGCAGGAGGGCATTTTCAGCCTGATGCAGATGGCAAAGACCAGTGCCGCCATCCAGCGCTTTTCGGCAAAGGGCGGGTTGTACATCAGTGTGCTCACCCACCCCACCACCGGCGGTGTGACCGCCAGCTTTGCAAGCCTTGGCGACATCATGCTGGCAGAGCCTGGCGCGCTGATCGGCTTTGCAGGTCCGCGGGTCATTGAGCAGACCATTGGCGAAAAGCTGCCTGCCGGATTCCAGCGCAGCGAGTTCCAGATGGAGCACGGCTTTGTAGATCAGGTGGTGCCCCGCAGCCAGCTGCGGGATACCCTGATCCAGGTCTTGCAGCTCCATGCAGGAGGAAAACACGAATGATCAAGGAAATTTTAGAGCAGCTGGCTCCGCTGGATGCCCAGATCGCCGCGCTGAAAGGCAGCGGCAACGAGATGGATGCCATCACGGCCCATGCCTCCGAGCTGGCAGAGCTGGCTGTGGAAGAGGACGAGATCCTGCGCACCTGCGGCCCGCTGACCGCCGAGGATCGGGTGTTTCTGGCCCGGCACCCGGAGCGCCCCCACATTGATGAGACCGTTTCTGCCCTGTTCACCGACTTCTTTGAGCAGCGCGGCGACCGTCAGTGCAAGGAAGACCCTGCCATTCTGGGCGGCATCGCCCGTTTTCACGGATTGCCGGTGACGGTCATCGGCCACCGCAAGGGCAGCACACTGGAAGAAAATCTGGCCTGTAACTTTGGTATGCCGGGGCCGGAGGGCTACCGCAAGGCCCTGCGCCTGATGAAGCAGGCCGAAAAGTTTGGCCGGCCCATCATCACCTTCATTGACACGCCGGGCGCTTACCCCGGCAAGGATGCCGAGGAGCGCGGTCAGGGCGAAGCCATTGCACGCAACCTGATGGAAATGAGCGGCCTGACCGTGCCGGTCATTGCCGTTGTCACCGGCGAAGGCTCTTCCGGCGGTGCGCTGGCACTGGGTGTGGCAAACCACATCCTCATGCTGGAAAATGCCGTTTACTCGGTGCTCAGCCCCGAGGGCTTTGCCAGCATCCTGTGGAAGGATGCTTCCCGCAGCGGCGAAGCCTGCGAGATGATGAAGCTGACCGCGCAGGATCTGTACAGCGATGGCATCGTGGAGCAGGTGATCCCGGAACCGTTGGGCGGCGCACAGCGCAGCCACGCAGCCTTGTTTGAACAGTTGGATGTTGCTTTGCGGATGCACCTGAAAGAGCTGTGCCGCATGAGCGGCCGCCAGCTGGCCGACCAGCGCTATAAAAAATACCGCCAGATCGGAGAAACGAGGAACGCATGAGTGGTTTACAGCTGATCGCCACCGGCGGGGCCATCCCCGGCCGAACGGTCACCAACGAAGATCTGAGCCGCATGGTGGATACCAGTGACGAGTGGATCACCAGCCGCACCGGCATCCGCACCCGGCACTGGTGCACGGAGGATGAATCTGCCGCCACGCTGGCCATTTCCGCCGCAAAGCAGGCTTTGGCCCGCAGCGGCCTTGCCCCTGCGCAGATCGGGTGCTGCATCTGTGCCACCCTGTCCGCCCCAGACGCGACCCCCAGTGTAGCCTGTCAGGTGCAGGCGGCGCTGGGCCTTCCCGAGGACCGGCCTGCGCTGGATGTCAACGCGGCCTGTTCCGGCTTCCTCTACGGCATAGCCGTGGCGCGGGGACTGCTGACAACTTTGGGTGGACAGTATGCCCTCGTCATTGGGTGCGAAGCCCTTTCCCGCCTGATGGACCCCGCCGACCGCTCCACCTGTGTACTGTTTGGGGATGGAGCCGGTGCTGCCATTTTTCAGCTGTCGGACACTCCCTTTGCTCTGACGCTGGGCGCGCGCGGCAGCGATGTTCTCCATGCGGGCGGGCCGAACCGCACAGGTTCTGCGCCCATCACCATGGACGGCAAGGCCGTATTCCGCTTTGCAGTGGATGCCCTGCCCAAGTGCCTGCACACTGTGCTGGATGAAACACAGCTGACCCTCGATGATCTTGAGTGGGTGGTCTGCCATCAGGCCAACAGCCGCATCATCGACCACTGTGTGCGGGCTCTGCACGCCGATCCGGCCAAATTCTACAAGAACATGGACCGCCACGGCAACACCAGCGCCGCCAGCATCCCGGTAGCCCTGAACGAGCTTGCCGAGAACGGGCAGCTGCAGCCGGGCCAGCTTCTGGCCTGCATCGGCTTTGGCGGCGGCCTGACATGGGGCGGCGCAATTTTTCAATACAAAGAGTAAAAATCATGTTCGGCAAACGGGCTCGCCCTCTCAGTCACCTTCGGTGACAGCTCCCCAAAAGTGGGAGCCTTTGGCAAAACCGAAAAGTTTACCGTACTGCCAAGGGCTCTCCCCTTGGGAGAGCTGTCGAGCAGAGCGAGACTGAGAGGGCGAGGACGCTTACCGATAGGATAAAACTATGAAACTTTTAAATGAAATTTTAGGCACAAAATACCCCATCATTCAGGGCGGTATGGCCAACATTGCCACCGGCGAGTTTGCCGCCGCCTGCTCCAACGCGGGTGCGCTGGGCATCATCGGTGCGGGCGGCATGAACGCCGACACCCTGCGCCAGAACATCCGCCGCTGCAAAGAGCTGACCGACAAGCCTTTTGGCGTGAACATCATGCTCATGCATCCGCAGGCAGATGAGTTTGCCAAGATCGTGGTGGAAGAGGGCGTGCCCGTTGTAACCACCGGTGCAGGCAACCCAGGCAAATATATCCCCGCATGGAAAGCGGCAGGCATCAAGGTGATCCCGGTTGTCGCCGCCGCCGTGCTGGCAAAGCATCTGGAGCCGCTGGGCATCGATGCTGTCATTGCTGAGGGCACCGAGAGCGGCGGCCATGTGGGCGAAATGGCTACCATGGCGCTGGTGCCGCAGGTGGTGGATGCCGTAAATGTACCCGTCATTGCAGCTGGCGGCATCGCCGATGGCCGTCAGCTGGCAGCAGCTCTGGCTCTGGGTGCCTGCGGCGTGCAGGTAGGCACCTGCCTGCTGGTGAGCGAAGAGTGCCCCATCCATGAAAACTACAAAGCCGCCCTGCTCAAGGCCAAGGACAGCGATACCATCGTGACCGGCCGAAGCGTGGGTGCGCCGGTGCGAGTGCTGAAAAACCGCATGAGCCGCGAATATGTCCGGCAGGAAAACGCCGGTGCCGACAAGATGGAGCTGGAAAAGTACACCCTTGGCAGCCTGCGCCGCGCCGTGTTTGAGGGCGACACCACCACCGGAAGCCTGATGGCCGGTCAGGTGGCAGGCATGCTGCACGAGGTGCGCCCGGTGGCGGATATTCTTGCAGACCTGTGGAACGGCGGGAGGCAGCGCATTGCCGCGCTGAGCACCGAATGCTGACCCTCGGCAGAAAGACCCTGTCTGTGCCCATCCTACAGGGCGGCATGGGTGTGGGCGTTTCCCTTGGCGGGCTGGCCGGTGCTGTTGCAGCCTGCGGCGGCATGGGGTGCATCTCCACCGCCGATGCAGGCTACCGGGAGCCGGACTTTGCCCGCGACCCGGCAAGCGCCAACCACCGTGCACTGACAGTGGAAATTAAAAAAGCAAAGCAGATTGCAAAGGGCGCGGGCATGGTAGCCATCAACGCCATGGTGGCAACGCAGGATTATGCGGCCGCGATCCGCACCGCTGTGGAAGCGGGCGTGGACGCGGTGGTGTCCGGCGCGGGCCTGCCGTTGGAGCTGCCCGGCATCGTGGGCACAACGGATGTTGCCATCGCTCCCATCGTTTCCAGCGGAAGAGCCGCAAAACTCATCCTGCGCCGCTGGGCCAAAGAGTTTGGCCGCACCGCTGATTTTGTGGTGATCGAAGGCTGCAAGGCAGGCGGACACCTCGGCTTTGCCGAAGATGATCTGCTGGCAGGCAAATGCCAGACCCTCGACGCCATCCTGCCCGAGGTGCTGGCCGAGGTAAAGCCCTTTGAAGCACAGTTTGGCCACAGCATCCCCGTGTTTGTGGCAGGCGGAGTGTATACCGGTGCCGATATGGCCCACTTTACCGCAATGGGCGCTGCGGGCGTACAGCTTGCTACCCGCTTTATCACCACCTACGAGTGCGACGCATCCCAGGGCTACAAGGACGTTCTGCTGAACGCCCGGCCCGAGGATGTACGGATCATCCACAGCCCGGTGGGAATGCCAGGCCGTGCACTGAACACCCCGCTGGTGCAGGCGCTGGCAGAGGGGACCCGCTTCCCTCCCCGGCACTGTGCCCGCTGCCTGAAGACCTGCGACCCCGCCAAGGTGCCCTACTGCATCACCCACGCGCTCATCGAAGCCGTAAAGGGCAATGTGGAGGAGGGCCTATTCTTCTGCGGGGCCAACGTGGGCAGGCTGGACCGGATGCGCACGGTACAGGAGCTGATGGATGAACTTGTGACCGAATGGAGGCAAAATCAATGAAGCTTGCCGTTTTATATGCCGGTCAGGGGGCACAGCACCCCGGCATGGGCAAAGAATTTTACGAAGGCTCTCCCGCGTTCCGGGCGGCATTTGACAGTGCAGAACTGGACTTCGATCTGCACCGCGTCTGCTTTGAGGACCCGGACGGCCTTTTGAATCAGACCGAATACACCCAGCCCTGCATGGTGGCCTTTGCCTGCGGCGTGACCGCAGTGCTGGCCCAGCAGGGCGTGAAACCCGCTTATGTGGCCGGGCTTTCGCTGGGCGAATACTCCGCGCTGGAAGCTGCCGGGGTGTTCACCGCAAAGCAGGCCATCGAGCTGGCCGCTTACCGCGGCAAAGCCATGGCCGAAGCTGCAAAGGGCATCGACTGCGGCATGACCGCCGTGCTGAACCTTGACCGGCAGGCACTTGCCGCCTGCTGTGAGCAGGCGGCACAGCTCGGCTGTGTGCAGATCTGCAACTACAACTGCCCGGGCCAGCTGGTCATCGGCGGCGAGAAAGCCGCTGTGGACAAAGCCGCCGCACTGGCCAAAGAAGCCGGTGCCCGCCGCTGCATCCCGCTCAAGGTGAGCGGCCCGTTCCACACCCGCCTCATGGCCCCCGCCGGGGATGCACTGGCAAAGCGTTTTTCGTCTGAGCCCTTTGGCGAGATGCAGGTGCCGGTGCTGTTCAACTGCCTTGGCCATGAAAAAGCTGAGCAGGACAGCATCCCCGCCCTGCTCGTGAAGCAGGTGCAGAGCAGCGTTTACATGGAAGATACGCTCCACCGCCTTGGTGAGCTGGGCGTAGACCATATTCTGGAAGTCGGCCCGGGCAGTGCTCTGGCTGGCTTTGTGAAAAAGACCCTGCCCGGCGTGGTCTGCGCTTCGGTGGAGACCCCGGAGCAGCTGAGCGCCGCACTGACAGCATGGAAGGAAGAGCTATGAGCGAAGAAACGATCATCCGCACCGCCGTTGTCACCGGCGGAAGCCGGGGCATTGGCCGGGCTGTGTGCATCCAGCTGGCAAAGCAGGGCTGCAATGTCGTGGTGAATTACTGCCACGGCGAAGCTGCAGCTGCCGAGACGGTGGCTCTGTGCAAGGCCGAAAACGCAAATGCCGTGGCTGTGCAGGCCGATGTTTCCACTGCCGAGGGCTGCAAAGCGCTCTTTGAACAGGCGGTGAACGCCTTTGACCGGGTGGATATCCTTGTGAATAACGCGGGCATTACCCGCGATAATCTGATCCTGCGCATGAGCGAAGAGGACTTCGATGCAGTGCTGAACGCAAACCTCAAGGGTGCGTTCCTCTGCTGCAAGGAGGCCGCCCGCCGCATGGTGCGCCAGCGCTGGGGCCGCATCGTGAACCTTTCCAGTGTGGTGGCCCTGCGGGGCAACGCCGGCCAGACCAATTACGCCGCCAGCAAGGCGGGCCTGATCGGCCTGACCAAAAGCCTTGCCCGCGAGCTGGCAAGCCGCAATGTGACCGTGAATGCGGTCGCGCCGGGCTTTATCGAGACCGACATGACCGCCGCCCTGCCAGAAGCCGTCCGTGCCGAAATGGCAAAGGGCATCCCCGCAGGCCGCGCAGGAAAGCCGGAGGATGTGGCAAATGCAGTGGCATTTTTTGCCGCAGAACAAAGCAGCTATCTCACCGGGCAGGTGCTCTGTGCAGACGGCGGCATGGCAATGTAAAAGGAGAAAACTCTCATGGAAAAACGCAGAGTCGTGATCACCGGCCTTGGCACCGTGAACCCGCTGGGCAACAACACCGCCGACAGCTGGGCCGCTGCCAAAGCGGGCAAATGCGGCATCGGCCCCATTACCCAGTTCGATACCACCGATTTTAAATGCAAGCTGGCAGGCGAGGTGAAGGGCTTTGACCCGGAAACCATCGTGGACAAAAAGGAAGCCCGCAAGATGGCCCGCTTTACCGTTCTGGCCCTTGCTGCCGCCGCCGAAGCGGTTGCAGACAGCGGTCTGGACACCGAAGCGGAAGCCAAACAGATCGGTGTCATCCTTTCCAGCGGCATCGGCGGTCTGCCCACCATTGAGGAGCAGCACACCCGTGGTGAAGAGAAGGGCATGGAAAAGGTAAGCCCCTATTTCGTGCCCATGTCCATTGCCAACATGGCAGCGGCACAGGTGGCCATCCGCTTTGGCCTGAAGGGCATGTGCACCTGCCCGGTGACGGCCTGCGCCGGCGGCACCAATGCCGTAGGCGATGCCTTCCACCGCATCCGTGACGGCTACGAGACCGCCATGGTCTGCGGCGGTGCAGAGAGCTGCATCAGCCCTCTGGGCATCGGCGGCTTTACCAGCATGAAAGCGCTTTCCACTGCGACCGATCCGGATGCAGCCAGCCTGCCCTTTGACGCGCGGCGCGGCGGCTTCGTGATGGGCGAAGGCAGCGGCGTGCTGGTGCTGGAAGAGCTGGAGCATGCCCGTGCCCGCGGTGCGCACATCTACGCCGAGGTGGTGGGCTACGGTGCCAACTGCGATGCCTACCACTTCACCGCCCCCGCCCCCGGCGGCGCAGGTGCCATCGACTGCATGGCGCTGACGCTGGCGGATGCAGGCATCGCACCGGAGCAGGTGGACCACATCAACGCCCACGGCACCGGCACCCACATGAACGATGCCTGCGAGACCGCCGCCATCCATGCGGTGTTCGGCGAACACGCAAAGCAGCTGACTGTGGTGAGCACCAAGAGCATGACCGGCCATCTGCTGGGCGGTGCGGGCGGCATCGAAGCCGTATTTACAGCGCTGGCCCTGCATGACCAGTTTGCGCCGCCCACCATCCACTATGAGCAGCCCGATCCCGAATGTGATCTGGACTATGTGCCGAACACTGGCCGTGCGCAAGCCATGACCTACGCACTGAGCAACAGTCTGGGCTTTGGCGGGCACAACGCCTGCATCGCCCTGCGCAGATGGGAGGGCTGACCCATGGCAGAACCCCGCACCGTGCGTGCAGACGCAAACGCCCTGAACAGCGAGGAGATCGCGGCGCTTCTGCCGCACCGCTATCCCTTTGCCCTTGTGGACCGCATTCTGGACTATGAGCCGGGCCAGTGGGCCATCGGCCGCAAGTGCGTGAGCCGCAATGAGGAATTTTTCTGCGGACATTTTCCCGGCCAGCCGGTGATGCCGGGAGTGCTCATTCTGGAAGCACTGGCCCAGACCGGCGCGGTGGCAGCGCTCAGCCTGCCGGAGAACAAGGGCAAACTGGCCCTCTTCGGCGGCATCAAGAATGCCCGCTTCCGCAAGCAGGTCACCCCCGGCGATGTGCTCACCCTGCACTGTGAACTGGTAGAGCAGCACGGCCCGGTGGGCGTGGGCAAAGCCTCGGCGTGGGTGGACGGCAAGTGCGCCGCCACCGCCGAGCTGACCTTTGTGCTGACCGACCCCAACGCCTAAAAACACCCCTGTGAGTTTAAAAAAGCTCACAGGGGTGTTTTCCGTTATTTTGCCATTGAGAAGCCGCTTCGCTCTCTCAGCCAAGCGCCACATCCAGAACCATCAGTGATGCCCCACCAGATAGGCCACCCGGTCGATCTGCGCCGCCGTCATGCCGGTATCCGCCAGAAATTCCCGCACTAGCGGAGCACTCTCCTGCTCCTGATACTTTCCATTGGTGTTACTGCAATGGTAGGATCGCATATTTACTGATTTCTGTATCTGTTCAGGACAGCATCCGGGATATGGCAGTAACTGCAGTCTTCAGGGTGCCGTTCCAGATGGTGCTGATGCTCCTCAGCGCTCCGGACATAATTTGTCAGCGGCAGCACTTCCAGCATGATCTTGTCCCGGTCCTCCCGGCCGTTTATAAAAGCTCTTGCTTCTTCCAGATGTCTGGGATCTGTACTGTACAGCCCTGTCCGGTACTTTTTTCCAACGTCCACGCCCTGTTTGTTCAGGCTGTAGGGGTCGATGATCTCAAACAGGTGTGCCATCAGTTCTGAAATGCTTGTGTTTTTCTCATCATAGACCACTTTTACGCATTCTGCATATCCATCGTATGGGCCATCCAGAGAACTCGTTGTTCCGTTGGCTCTGCCGGCTTCCGTCATCTGTACACCAGGCACTGTGTCAAAAAAATGCTGTACGCCCCAAAGGCATCCGCCTGCGATATAGACCGTTTCCATCTTGATTTTCTCCCTCCTGTTGATCATATATCAGCTTTGCCCCTATTCTACCACGCTTTCCCACTGTCGGAAAGATGTCGGAAAACAAAAATGGCCCCGGAGGGCTTATCGCAGCTCTCCGGGGCCGCTTTATGTGCGTTTTGCTTCTTCTGAGGTCATTTTACTGAAAGAGCTGTCCCATAAAAATCCATTTCAGCATTTTCTCTCATCTCATTCTTCCCCGATGCCCAGATACGCATCAATGTCCATGATACCCTCCCCGCCGAGTTTCACCAGATTTTCAAAGGGCACCACGGTATCGCCCACCTGTAGGGTGCGGAACACCGGGTCGATGCGGTCTGCTTTTCCTGTCAGTGTGATATAGTTGCCCACTGCCGGAATCTCCGGGTGGGCGGTGTCCTCCTTGAAGTACCGCACTGTGATGGTCATGCCCTTGGTGACCTGTATCAGACGATCGGACAGAGCCGACATTTCTTCCTCGGTCAGAATGCGCTTGGGTATCCGCTCGGTGCGCTGCTTTTCTGCGGCAAGCTGTTCGTCATAGCCCCGCAGTGGAGAGAAGGGCGAAAAGATTTTGGCACGGTTCTGAAGGGTCATGCGGGGGTGCTTGCGAAGGGATTCTTCGGTCCGGGGGCGTTCCATCTCTATGATGTCCCCGTACTTTTGGGCGGTCTCCCGCCCAATTTTGCTATTTTTGTAGTTTTCCATCCGAACCTCCTGCGCTGTGACCGCCGATCTGCGCATTGCGCTGGCGCATGGTGGCACCCTCCTCGTAGCTGCTGGCTTTCAGCACGGCGTTTTTGCCGTACTTGTTCTTGATGCCCAGCATGGCTTGCTGGAGTTTTTTCTCCTTTTCCAGCTTCTTGGTGTCGGTGAAAAAGTCCACCTGATAGATGCCCTCGTCCGGCGTGACCTTGTTGGCGTTGATGGTAATGCGCCGCACTGTCAGCGCCGGGTCGGTGATGCGCTCAAACAGCTTTGCGCTTTCGTTGATGAGGGTGCTGCCCAGATTGGTGGGGACCTCAAACCGGACGGTGCCGTGTGCCGCCTTGGGGATGATTCTGCCGTAGCGGTCGGTCTGGGTCAGACCACGGTAGCCGCCCTTGTCCACATTCTCCCGGTCGTAGCCTACTTCCAAGGTGATGGATTCCGTCACCAGCTTTTTTTCGGTGAGCCGGAACATCAAGATTTCCGCCATTTCCCGGACGATGAGCTTGGCTTTATCGTTGGGGTACGGGCAGGTCAGCACCTGCCCCTCGCTGATGCTGTTGGTGCTGGGCTTGTAGCTTTTGATTTGCTCTATGCCGCAGGGCTCGCAGCCCCATGCGTGGTCAATAAGGATCTCTGCATCTACGCCGAAAATCTCATACAGTCGATCTTCTCCGTGGATAGAAAACCGTGCCAAGTCCCCCATCGTATAAATGCCGTGTGCTTCCAGCTTTTTCACTGTGCCGGGACCTGTCATCCAGAAATCCGTCAAGGGGCGGTGGCTCCACAGCAGATACCGATAGGACTGCTCGTCCAGCTCCGCAATGCGGACACCATCCTTGTCCGCCGGGATGTGCTTGGCTACGATGTCCATGGCCAGCTTTGCAAGGTAGAGGTTGGTGCCGATGCCTGCCGTTGCGGTGATGCCGGTGTTGTACAGCACCTCCCGCACCATGGTCATGGCAAGTTCATGGGCACTCATGTGGTAATAGGGCAGATAGCCCGTCACATCAATAAAAACCTCGTCGATGGAGTAGGGGTAGATGTCTGCCGGGGACACATATTTGAGGTAAGTTTTGTAGATTTGGGTGGACACATCCAGATACCGCTGCATCCGGGGCGGCGCAACAATATAGCTCAGCCCCAGCGCCGGGTCTGCGTTCAGGGCGTTGGCATCGAAAGAGGTGCTGGCAAAGCGGTACTTGCCATCCTCTCCCCGAACTGCCTTTTTCTGCCGGATGGCAGTTTGCAGCCGCTGGGCGTTGACCTCTTTCACCCGCTGAACGGCTTCAAACAGCCGTGCTCTGCCGGGTATCTTGTAGGCTTTCAGGGAGGGCGATACAGCAAGGCAGATGGTCTTTTCGGTGCGGGAGGCGTCTGCCACCACCAGATTGGTGGTCAGGGGGTCCAGATGGCGGTCTACGCACTCCACCGAGGCATAGAAGCTTTTCAGGTCGATTGCCAGATAGGTGCGCGGCGCTGCCATACTTCAGCCCTCCTTTGTATAAGGCACAACCATTTATCTTATTATAATAAATCTTTACGCTGTTTTCAAGATGGAGCGGCTATTTTATCTGTGATTCAGACAACAAAAAAGAGTGACAGCATTTCAATCTGAAACGCTGTCACTCTTTTTAAGGGCTGCTGCCCTGTTTAATACAAGATTCCTCAAAATGTGATGTCCCTGTTTGCCCAGATACAGCTCCACGATCATCCGTCCGTTTTCTGTGTTGCAGAAATCCTCTCTGCAATAGCCGCAGAGCTTTCCATCTGCCTGTGCCACATATATACTGAAAATACCGCTGAGGACATCTTCCAACCGGAAAAGTTCCTCGGCGGTATTCGTTTAGCGGGTGCATTACGGCCTGCGGAGGTTCTTATGCAAAACTTTCTGTCCGCATCAAAGGTATTTCTGGATGGTCGGCACAAGGATATTCATATTGATCGGCTTTGCGATATGATCGTTCATTCCGACATCCAATGCTGCCTGTTTATCTTCGGAAAAAGCATTTGCCGTCATGGCGATGATAGGGATGCCCGCCTTTTGGGGGTCATCCATCCTCCGTATCTTCTTTGCCGCATCGTAGCCGTTCATCACAGGCATCTGGATATCCATAAGGATCATCTGATACGTTCCGTTCGCAGCCTTTTCCAGCATATCCACACATTCCACGCCGTCTTTGGCGCGGTCTACCGTGCAGCCCTCTTCCCGCAGCAGTTCGACGGCGATCTCCGCATTGAGGTCGTTGTCCTCGGTCAGCAGGATCCTTGTACCGCACAGGCACTTTTGATCCGAAGGGTTTGTTTCTCGTTTCGCCTGTGTTTCATCCCCGGACGCAATGCGGCAGGGAATGGTGACAGTAAATGTGGAGCCAACACCGATCTTGCTCTCCACTTCCACGGTGCCGCTCATCAGCTCAACCAGTTTTTTCACAATGCCCATTCCGATGCCGCTGCCCTCCACCTTGCTGACAGTGGAAGTGCGTTCCCGTTCAAAGGGTTCAAAGATATGCTTCTGGAACTCCTGCGACATTCCGATGCCGTTATCGGCAACCGTGACCACCATATCGCACCAGCCCTCTTTTTTGCCGGGCTTCTGCGTGACATCGCAGTGGATCGTGCCGCCGGCTCCCGTGTATTTGACCGCGTTGCTGACAAGGTTTGTACAGACCTCGGTCAGGTGCGGAATATCCGCATAGACATACGGATACAGCAGATGTGCTGTCACCGTAAGCGTCTGCCCCTTGCTGTCTGCCTGATTCTGGAACATCGCAACGCAATTACGGAAATCCTTATCGACATCCGAAACAGAATACTCCATCTCCGTCTTGTCATTCTCGATCCGGGCAAGATCCAGAACGTTGTTCAGCAGCATCAGCAGGTTCTGTCCGCACACCTGAATGTTCTCCATGTATTTTTCCAGCTTTGCAGGGTCGTCCAGATGCCGGGAGGCAAGGTCTGCATAGCCGATAATGGCGTTCATGGGCGTGCGGATATCATGCGACATATTGAACAGGAAGGTGGATTTGGCGCGGTTCGCACTCTCCGCGTTTTCCACAGCGACCTGCAATTTTGCATTCAGTTCCTGCGTATCGTTTGCGGCTTTTCTTGCAGCAGCTTCGGCTTTACGCGCCTTCTGGAGCAGCTTCAAAATCGTGAGCAGAACAACTGCAACCGCAATGCTGCTGACCAGCAGAACCATAAAGAAGTTATCCTTTATAAAATCGATCAGGGTAACCTTCCGCGAGGAGCTCTTATACATCGCCAGAGAGCTGGTAAGCATATTGGCTGGCATTGCCTTGATCGTTTTGTTCAGGATGGACAGCAGGCTGCGGTTTCCGCTATTGACCGCAAAGCAGGAATTGGCAGGGTTAGGCAGCGGAACGCTGTAAAAGCCGTATTTCTTACTGTAATTTCCCTCACTGCTGATCCCGGTGACAAAACAGTCTGCCTGTCCGTCCTTGACCAGTTTTATCGCATCCTCCTGTGTATCGCAGTCCACGATTTCCCACTGCGGATAATAAAACGCAATGTACCTTGTTAGGGAAATCTTGTTTTGGGGAACGGCAACGCGGTTCACTTCGTTTTCGATAAAGAGCTGTTTGTTCGTGACCGCCATCATATTGGAGGTCCACGTTGTGTTGGTGCAGGCAACGCGATATTCTTCAGCCAGATTGGGACTCTGGTCGAAATGGAAGACCATGTCGATCTCGCCTGATTTCAGCGCATTGAGTTCCGCCTCTTTGTCGTCATAGCCGACCAGATGGAATTCCAGCTCCTGATTGCCCAGACAATCTGTTGCAAACTGAATATAATCCGTGATTGTCCCGGTAATCTCCCCGGTGGCAGGGTCATAGGTGCTGACGCCGCGATCACTCGTCAGAAAGCCCATTCGGATCGCACCGTGCTTTCTGAGCCACGCCTTTTCCTCTCCCGTAAGGATGGGCTTATAATCCAGCGAGAAATACTTTTTACACAGATCCGCTGTAAGGAGCCGCTTCGTCCAACGCGCGCATCGCATTGTCCAGTTCTTCCTTGAGATCAGAACGGTCTTTGTTGAGCACATAGTAGATGCTGGATTTTCCCACGCGGGTTATGGTCGAGATGCCAAGCTCTGCCCATAAGGATTCTTCCAGCGAAACAAAGCAGTCGATCTCGTGATTTGCCAGCTTTTGCTTCACATCCTCGTTGTTGGAGATGTTGACGTGCTGCGTTTTCAGGCCGTATTTTTCCTCCCATTCGGTCAGCATCACTTCCGGTTCCGTTCCCATCAGAACACCGACCTTTTTGCCGTTCAGCGTTTTGAAGTTGGAGGCGGAGATGTCTGCACGCGAAAGATCGACGTAGAGGTAATATTTTTCTTCCCCCATCGGCTCGTCCGAAAACAGCATTTCCTCAGCGCGATCCTCCGTATAAGAAATACCGCCCATGATGTCGATTTCGTCGTTTTTGAGCTTTTCGAAGCAGTCTGACCAGTCGCAGGTCACATATTCGAACTGCCAGCCTGTATAGCCGGATAAGGTCTGCAGTAATTCGTAGCCGTAGCCCTTTCTTGCGCCCTTCTCGTTGCAATAGTTGAAGGTGTCCTCAAACGAGCCGACGCGGATGATCTTTATTGGGGCGGTTTCTGCGACAGCCTTCACAGGGAGCACGGCTGACAGCAACAGCAGCAGACTCAGCAGCGCACAGACGCTTTTCCGTGTCAGGGAGCGCATGGTTTCGCTCATTCCAGAGTTTTTCATTTCATCCAATCTTTCTCCGCCCCAGACGGTCTCATTCCGTTTTATTTCCATTGCACAGGTTTCAAGAAGTTCATGGCAGCCTTGATCGCATCCTGTTGTCAGCAGCTTTTTGAACAGTATATATACCAACGTATCTAGCATGTATTGTAACATTATGACAGAAGCATTTCAAGAGTTTATGCTTGTGAACACTATTTGGTCAGAAGTTCTGCGAACTCTGCATCCAACTCCTTGACCTTCAGCAGTTTTTGCAGCCCGGCTTCGTCAAAGGCAGCTTTCGCCGCCTTGTGCAGGGTGATTGCCTCCCGGTGAGCTTCCAGAAAGGCCTTGCTGTAATCAGCTTGCGTGAACCACAGCGGAAAGACCCTCATAAGATACAGAAAAGATTTCTGTATTTTTCTTGACAGTTTTCCCATATTCTGTTTTAATACATCTGATAAAAGGGAGTAAAGGGCAGTGTTCCGGCTTATTCTTCGGGAGACTGCTGCATGGCAGCGTCATCACGGCAGAAATGCCCGATGTCATGTGTTCGCTTGAGACTTTTGTCACAGACAAGGTGCTGTGGCAGGAGTCTCTTTTTTCTTGTCACCGTACCGGAGCACAATAGGAGGCAAGAAAACTATGAATTTTCTGAACACATTCGCAAGTCTGTTTTCCAATTTTGGAAACCTGACCTGGCAGATGGTGGTGATGTGGGGCATTGGTGCATTGCTCATCTACCTTGCCATCGCCAAAAAGATGGAGCCGAGCCTGCTGCTGCCCATGGGCTTTGGTGCCATTCTGGTCAATCTGCCGCTGTCCGGTGCCATCACGCAGGGCGATACCGTAGGCCCCATTTCCGCCCTGTTTGAAGCAGGCATGTCCAACGAGCTGTTTCCCCTGCTGCTTTTCATCGGCATTGGTGCTATGATCGACTTTGGCCCCCTGCTGGAAAAGCCGTGGCTCATGCTCTTTGGTGCCGCAGCGCAGTTTGGTATTTTCTTCACCCTGTTTCTGGCAGGCTTCTTCTTTGATCTGAAGGATGCTGCTTCCATCGCTGTCATTGGCGCAGCGGACGGTCCCACCGCCATTTTTGTAGCTAACACCCTCAACTCCCAGTACCTTGGTGCCATCATGGTGGCAGCGTACAGTTACATGGCTCTGGTGCCCATCGTGCAGCCGCCGGTCATTAAACTGCTGACCACCCAGAAGGACCGCCGCATCCGGATGCCCTATGAAAAGGGCAATGTCAGCCAGCTGACGAAGATCCTGTTCCCCATTGTGGTAACCATCATTGCCGGTATGGTAGCTCCTGCCAGCGTAGCTCTAGTTGGTTTTCTGATGTTCGGCAACCTGCTGCGGGAGTGCGGCGTACTGAATGCCCTCAGCGAAACCGCGCAGAATGTGCTGGCAAACCTCATCACCATCGTGCTGGGCCTGACCGTGGCCGGACAGATGACCGCTGACAAGTTTGTCCGGCCCGATACCCTGCTCATCCTTGCACTGGGTCTGGTAGCCTTCGTTTTTGATACCGCAGGCGGCGTGCTGTTTGCAAAGCTGCTGAACCTGTTCCTGCCCGAAGGCAAAAAACTGAACCCGATGATCGGTGCAGCCGGCATCTCCGCTTTCCCCATGAGCGGCCGTGTGGTCAACAAGATGGGATTGGAAGAAGATAACCAGAATTTCCTGCTGATGTACTCCATCAGCGTCAACGTTTCGGGGCAGATCGCATCCGTCATTGCAGGCGGCCTGATTCTGACCCTGATGGCTTAACGGAGGTACACTTATGCTTCATCTTTCTTCGTGGATGACCACCCTGCCCATGATGCTCATCGGCATGGTCGGCATTCTTCTCGTCATTGGTGTCATTGTTCTGGCTGTGATGCTGCTCAACCGGCTGACAAGTCGGAAATAATTCATCCCATCAAGTAGAGATGTCAGAACACAAAAACCCCCGAAGAGCTTTTTACGGTTCTCCGGGGGTTGGTTCTATGCGCCGGTGTTCCTCACACCGGTGCACAAACGTTACTCGATTTCAATGAGATTGGGATTCGCAGGCAGAGCCTTCTGCTGCTGCGGTGCGGGCAGCACGATGTGCAGGACGCCATCCTCGAACTTTGCGTGGATGTCCTCCTTCTTCACGGCATCACCCACATAGAAGCTGCGGGCACAGGTACCGGAGAAGGTCTCACGGCGCAGATAACGGCCATCGTTGTCCTTCTCGTCATTGGAGTGGCTGCGGACGGCCTGAATGGTCAGGTAGCCGTCGCTCAACTCCATCTGAACGTCTTCCTTCTTGCAGCCGGGCAGGTCAACAGCCACATCATAGTTGCCATCGGCGGTCTGCTTCACATCGGTTTTCATCATGTTTGCGCCGCGCTTGCCGAAGGCTTCACGCTCTTCACGATTCATTGCACGCTCCAGCGCACCGTCGTTCCAGAACGGATCAAAGAAATCATCGAACAGATTTTCATGGAAAACAGCAGGCATAAACATAAAACAACCCTCCAATCCCGGCGTTCGGGTCGGGCATAAAATCAAGATCGTGCATCAGGAGCGGAGTCTTCCCGGGAGCCTTGCGGTTCCCTCATGCCCCTTTCTCCTGAGCACGCCACTGTTATAACACTGTTTATTAGCAGTGTCAATAGTAGAGTGCTAAAATTCATAAAAGAATAATACTTTTATAATATTTCATGCAATTCTCGGCAAAATCGTTTGCACTGGATTCAATTTTTTCTTCTCTGATCGTAGTCTTTCGCTGTGACAGAACGGATGCAAGCCGTTTCTTCAGAACCAGACGATCCATTGCCCGCGTAAACAATGCAGTTGTCAAAAAGTCTCTCTGTCCTTGCAGCGTCTTGCGTTCTGCCGGTCCACCCGCTATAATAATGTAGAAACCGAGATGAAAAGAGCGTGATATTGTGGAAGAGACCGAGATCAGTCATTTTCTCCACATTCTGGTCCGAATGGGCGAAGCTTTACAAAACAGTGGCGCAGAAGTATTCCGCGTTGAGGACACTTTGAACCGGATCGCAATCGCCTATGGGGCAGAAGATGTGAATGTATTCGTGATCACATCCAGCATCGTGGTCACGCTTACCATGCCCTCGCTGCCGCCGCAGACCGAGACCCGCCGCCTGCGTCACGCTGCCAGCAATGACCTGCTGACATTGGAAAAGCTCAATGCGCTCAGCCGCCGTATCTGCACAGCACCTCCTTCCATAGAAGAGTTTCAGCGCCAGCTGAATGACATTCTGGCACAGCATCCGGACCCAAGACTGCATCTTACCGGCAGTGTGTTGGCTGCTTCCAGTTTTGCCATCTTCTTTGGTGGAAATCTCTGGGACGGCCTGCTGGCCGGCGGCATTGCCGTTCTGATTTGCTGGATGGAGCGCTATCTCTCGCCTTTTTGTATGAATGGCGTAGAATTTCAGTTTATAGCATCCTTTCTCAGCGGTGTCTCCACTCTGCTGCTCTGCCGCTTTGGGATGCAGTTTCATGCCGATAAAGTTCTGATTGGTATCATCATGCTGCTGATTCCCGGCATCATGCTGACAAATTCCATCCGGGACATCTTACTTGGGGACATTATTTCCGGCTCTCTTCGGCTGGTGGAAGCTATTCTGATGGCCGCCACCCTTGCACTTGGCATAATGGCCGCCATCTGGTTGATGGGAGGGATTTCCGCATGATACAGGTTTTTTCGCAGTTGCTCAGTGCTGCCCTTGGTTCGGTCGGTTTTGGACTGATCTTCAATCTGAACCGGCGCTACTTACCCGCCGCCGGTGTAGGCGGACTTCTGGCATGGCTGGCTTATCTTCTTGCCGCCAACACCCTGCGCAGCGTCTTTCTTGCCAATCTGTTGGCCGGTTTCTGTACCGCTCTGTATGCCGAAATTCTTGCCCGATGCTGCAATGCACCCTCTACGCCTTTCTTCATCACCGCTGCCATTCCCCTCATTCCCGGAAGCACCCTCTATTACTGCATGAACGCAGTCGTCTCCAATGATTTGTCTGCTGCAGGGCATTTCGGAGAGCAGACCTTTCTGGCCGCTCTTGGAATTGCCGGCGGTATGGCAATCGCATGGTGTCTGGCCGATTTGAGCCGGAAGCTGCACGCACTTGCAATCCGTTCTTCGGGAAAGCAGTGATCTTCCACATTGAAGAATGCCCCTGTCAGCTTTGGTTTCATCCCACACAGCTGACAGGGGCAATATTGTTATAACATTTTGATAAAATCGCTTTTAACGCTCATTCTGAAGGGCTTTCCGGGGTGCCTTTCAGCTCTCCTTTTTTGCCTTCTCCCGAGCACGCCACTGTTCTATACCGCGCCGTTTATCAGCAGCGTCCATAGCAGAGTGCCAAAGTCCGCAAAAGAATCATACTTTTTTAAATCCATGGAATCTTTTTTATACAAATCACCGTTTTTTTCGTGCAAAGCCAAATTGTCGATCGGGAACGGATCCTATAACGCCAACTGTGATTGCATCAATAACCGCTGATGTAGGCGGCAGGGCATCCTGTGCGCTGTGATCCATTTTTCGTTCCTCCCTCATGTGGTTTTCTTCATCCTAAAAAAATGAGATAGGCAACCCCTTTTGGGGAAGTCTATCTCATTTTTTCGTTGGGGCTATTTTGCAACAGCCCCCCCTTTATAACAACCCTGCCTTACAGTTTGGGAGAAACGCTTAGTGCTTCAGTTCCAGCAGCGCATCGCCCTGCTTTACGGTGCCACTGGCTTTAGCCACGACAGCGGCATAGTCATCAGTATTGCAGACAATGAGCGGCGTAGTCACGGGATAGCCTTCGGCCTTAATGGCTTCCAGTTCAAAGCGGATCAACGGCTGACCTTTCTTTACCTTGTCGCCCTCGTTGACGAGGTAGGTGAAGTGCTTTCCGCCCAGCTTGACCGTGTCGATGCCGATGTGCATCAGCAGTTCCGCGCCGTCAACAGTGGTCATGCCCACGGCATGGTGGGTCTCAAAGGTGGAGGAGATCTCACCGTCAGCAGGTGCCACCAGTTCACCATCGGTGGGCTCAATGGCAATGCCGTCCCCCAGTGCACCGCTGGCAAAGGCTTCATCCTTCACATCGGCCAGCGGCACTACAGTGCCGTTCAGGCAGGCAGACAGCACGGTATCCTTTGCTGCGGGGGCCGCCGGGGCGGGTGTTGCGGTCGCCGCCGGGGTCTTAGGTGCATTTTCCAGATAATCTTCCAGCTTTGCCTTGATGACGGCCACCTTGGGGCCGTATACCACCTGCACACCGTCGCCCTTGCAGATTACGCCGGAGGCACCGGAGGCCTTGAGCACATCCTGTTTGACCAGCGCAACATCCTTGACGGTGCAGCGCAGGCGGGTGGCGCAGCAGTCCACGTCGGACAGGTTGTCGGCACCGCCCAGACCTTCTACGATCAGGGCGCTGACCGGATCATCCCCTGCGGGGGCGGTGCTGCCGGAAGCGGCGCTGCGGGCGTTCACGTCCGCGCGGGTGTACAACTTGACTTCCTCGGCATCATCGCGACCCGGGGTCTTGTAGTCAAACTTGGAGATCATAAAGCGGAAAATGATGTAGTACAGTACAAAGTACACCGCACCGACCACGACCACCCACATCCAGTGGGTCTTGGCGTTGCCCTGCATCGCGCCGAACAGCACCAGATCGATCAGACCGCCGGAGAAGGTCATGCCCACACCCACATTCAGAATGTGCATCAGCATGAAGGACAGGCCCGCCAGCACGCAGTGCACCGCGTACATGGGCAGTGCCACAAAGATAAAGGTAAATTCCAGCGGCTCGGTGATGCCGGTGAGGAAGGCGGTCAGGGCTGCGGAAAGCAGCAGGCCGCCTGCCGCCTTTTTCTTTTCTGGCTTGGCGCACTGGTACATCGCCAGCGCCGCGCCGGGCAGGCCGAACATCATAAAGGGGAACTTACCGGCCATGAAGCGGGTAGCGCTGACCGAGAACACCGTGGTGGACTTGGAGGCCAGCTCTGCAAAGAAGATGTTCTGGGCACCGGTCACGGTCACACCGTCGATGATGGCGGTGCCGCCCACAGCGGTCTGCCAGAACGGCATATAGAACACATGGTGCAGGCCGAAGGGGATCAGTGCGCGCTCCAGCAGGCCGTAGATAAAGGTGCCTGCGTAGCCGGAAGCCAGCACCAGTGCGCCCAGCGCAGCAATGCCGTTCTGCACCACCGGCCAGATGTAGAACATGGCGATGCCGACCACCAGATACACGATGGAACTGATGATGGGCACAAAGCGGGTGCCGCCGAAGAAGGCCAGCACCTGCGGCAGCTCGATCTTATAGAACCGGTTGTGCAGGGCTGCCACGCCCAGACCGACCACGATACCGCCGAACACGCCCATTTGCAGGGTCGTGATGCCCAGCATGGTGGTGGTGGAGTTGGCAGGCATCGCTTCTACGCCGCCTGCCGCATTGATCATGGCCTGAATGGCTGTATTCATAATGATATAGGCCACCGCACCGGACAGAGCGGCTACCTCTTTTTCCTTGCGGGCCATGCCGATGGCCACGCCCATGGCGAACAGCAGGGCCAGGTTGTTGAACACGGCGCTGCCGGTCTGGCTCATCACGTCCAGAATGGTGTAGATCAGGGTACCGGGGTGGATGACGCTGTTCAGGCCATAAGCCGCCAGCATCGTCTCGTTGGTGAACGAGCTGCCGATGCCCAGCAGCAGGCCCGCCACGGGCAGCAGTGCAATGGGCAGCATAAAGCTGCGTCCGACACGCTGCAGCACGCCAAAGATCTTGTCTTTCATCTTCAATTCTCCTTTTTCCAAATTCGTATCCAACAAATATATTCACACGCAGGCGTGGCCTGCGGAGAATCAAAGGTACGGCAGGCGGGCGGCTTATTTCCCCATCCGAATCCGTTTCAGATGGATCGTAAGGAACACCAGTTCCTCGTCCGAAAGCTCCTTGTGCCAGGTGTTGCGGACATATTCCGCAATGCAGCAGGCGCATTTGTAGTGTTCGCTGCAATTGCGGGCGATCAGGGCGCGGAACACTTCGTCGTGGGTATCGTTTTCCTGCTCCTGTTTTCCTTGAAATACACGTTGCGCAAAAAAGCGCAAATGCACTGTAAAGCGGCTGAAATCCAGTGCATCCCGGTCAAAATGGCAGTTGTAAAAGTATTCCACTACCTGCACGCAGCCATCCACAAAGCGGGTGACATCGTTCACCACGCTCATGGTGGTGTTGAGCTCCGCATTGACGATGTGCAGGGCGATGAAGCCGCCCTCGTCATCCGAGAGATCTGCCCGGCAGCGCTGGCGGATGATCGCCAGACAGTCCATGCCAAGACGGTACTCCTGCGGATAGAACTCCCGGATCGGTGCCATGAGCGGGTTGGAGAAGCGGATGCCCTGCTCACTGCGCTGGATGGCAAAACTGATATGGTCGGCCAGCGTGATGAGCATGCTCTCGTTCAGCGGGTAATTCACCCGGCTGCGGATCATCTCCACCAGCTCGTCGGTGAGCAGCAGATGCTCATAGGGGATCTGTTCCAGCAGCTCCACCAGCTTCTGCTGCACGGCAGGGCTGGTCATGCGGTAGCTGCGCTCCACCTTTCCGGCGTCCAGCTTGTACCCCGGCTTTGCGCCAAAGCCCAGCCCGCGCCCGGTGACGATCAGCTCGCAGCCGGTGGGGTCCACCACCCGCAGGATGTTGTTGTTGATCGGTTTTTTGACGGTATATTGCATTGTTTCTCCTCCTCAAGTTGAAAAAGGCAATAAAAAAAGACCATCCTCGACACAGCAAACATACCGAAGGCTGAAACACGCTTTCGGCTTGTGCTATGCAGAGTTGGTCTAGCCCGCCAAACGGTAACAATCCAACGACGCTGCTCACGTACGATTTTCTTTTTTGTAAGGCACGAACAAATTAAGCACTTGAATGGAAATTTATTCTATGCTTGATTACAATACCATATTCTTTGCGGAGTGTCAAGATGGGAACGGGTTTCTTTTTCACTTTATCAATTTTGCCCAAACTCAGGTGATTTTCTACAGCAAATTGACAAGTAAGAACATTCCTTTTTTGCTTTATCTGTGCAGTTGTTTTCCATCGAGATCATTGCGGAAAAAGCTGTGCTCCATCTCGTAACTCATCACCTTCACAAAAATTCTTTTCATTGTTTCTCGTTGCAACCACCTGCTTGGCACGCAGACGTTCGCCCGCCGTCAGGCAGGTGGAAATGCCGGTCTGCAGCGCAAAGAGCGTTGCTTCATCCTCCTTGCTCAGACCGAGGAAAACCTTGCAGCGAATGGGCAGATCCTTGCCGCCGTTGCAGGCCCGGCGTGCCTCCACCGTGTTCTGCCCATCAAAGACGTAATAGCGGCCATCCCGAAAGCTGACCTTCGGATCATACTCCTTTTCGCTGATATATAAAAACGCCGTCCGGGTTCCCCCTGAACGGCGTTTGGAAAAGGTTTTGTATGGTCTCTCTTAATTTGCCCCCGGCACCCCTGAGAAAGGGAAACATTCAGGCGGTGGATTTGCACCACTCCATTGGCCTCTCGGCCACCCCGTCTTCTTTATGACCGGGCCGCGAATTACGGAAGTATCATTGTCTGGAAGTACCTGAAGCTGCATATTCAATTTTCAAGGTTCGTCGGCTCCGGTTTCCGTTCCCTCTCGGGCCCGGTCCGTTTCCGTGACATGATTGTATCGTACTTTCGCAGAAAAGTTTATGGACTTGTAGTCCAAGTTGCCCACCCTCTTAGTCCAAGTTCTGGGATACAACAGACAAAAAAGAGGAGTTGAGTCCATTCATCAGACTCAACTCCTAAGTAAGACGAGAAAATTCGTCTTTCTGTTAATTGTCAAAGGTGCATTTTCCGCTCGACTTCATAACGCAATCGAGATATTACACTTATAGGATAGCATAATTTAAAATTGCCACTTTCTAATAGTCCCCTGATGTCAAGATATCACAGCGCAAAAAGAGTGTCAACAAATTATTTATTGACAGATTTTCAATGAAACATCCAACTTTTTGAATTGCGCTGTTCCATCACTCACCGCTGCAAAAAACTTGCATTTTGTTCCACATCTACTATACTAAAGGATGTATCGATTATTCTTGAAAGAAAGCGGATGCTATGGAATTTCAAATGAAGTTAAAGCGATTTCTCAAACAGGAGACCGTTCTTTCGGTCGCCGCCGTACTGGCCGTGCTCTCCATGTTCTTTGTGCCGCCGGATGCAGACTACCTCGGTTACATCGACCTGCGCACGCTCGCTATTCTATTTTCCCTAATGACCATCATGGCCGGACTGCGGCGGCAGGGCGTTTTTGACCGGATGGGCCGGGCACTGTTGGCACGGACCGGCAGCACCTTGCAGCTGGTGCTCGTTCTGGTCGGACTGTGCTTCTTCGGGAGCATGATCATCACCAACGACGTTTCCCTGCTGACCTTTGTCCCCTTTACCTTTGTGGTGCTGAGCGGCCTTGCGCCGGACACCCGCCGGGCGCTGACCATCCCGGTGGTGTGCATGCAGACCATCGCGGCCAACCTTGGCAGTATGCTCACGCCCATCGGCAACCCACAGAACCTCTACCTCTACGGCAAAAGCGGAATGCGCATGGCGGAGTTCCTCCTGCTCATGTTCCCCTACACGGTCGTTTCGCTGCTGCTTCTGGTGGGCTGGGCGGTCATGGTCTGCCGCAAACAGGCATCCTCCTGCATCGGTGCGCTCCCGGAGCAGCCGAACACCACCGCAGACCGGAAAATCATCCTGCTGGATGTGGTGCTGTTTGCGGTCTGTCTGCTGGCGGTCGTCCGGGTATTGCCCTACGGCGTTGCCTTTTCCGCTGTGCTGGTCTGTACCCTCTGCGCTGACCGCTCCACTCTCCGCAATGTGGATTACTCCCTGCTGCTGACCTTTGTGGCATTCTTCGTTTTCATCGGCAATCTGGGGCGCATCCCGGCCTTTTCGGGCTGGCTGCAAGCCATCCTCGCCGGGCGGGAAGTGCTGGTGGCAGTTCTGGCTTCGCAGGTCACCAGCAATGTTCCCGCTGCCCTGCTCCTGTCCGGGTTCACGGATGAAACCGCCGCGCTTATCATCGGCACGAATCTCGGCGGCCTTGGCACCCTGATCGCGTCCATGGCCAGCCTGATTTCCTACCGCCAGATCGCGCGGGAGCTGCCGGAGGAAAAAGGCCGCTACTTCAAGCTGTTCACCCTGTCCAACCTGATTTTTCTGGTGATCCTGCTGGCTGAATGGAGGATCATCGGGCGATAAGACCGAAACGTGGAGGTTCCGAAATGAAGCATCGTATTGTCACGGCTGCACAGATGAAGGCCATCGAACAGGCCGGAAATTCCCACGGCCTGCCCTATCTGCAGATGATGGAGAACGCCGGGCTTGCAGCCTACGCCGAACTGAAAAGGCAGTTCCCGCATCCCAGCAGGCTGCTGGTGGTCTGCGGAAAGGGCAACAACGGCGGCGATGGGTTCGTGATTGCCCGCGCCGCCGCAAAAGATGGCTGGAAGGTGACCGTCCTTCTGGCCGAGGGTGAGCCGAAAACGCCCGATGCCATCACAAATTTTGAACGCCTGCACGGTCTGCCGGTGGAAATTTGCTCCGACGGCTCCGGGCTTTCGCATGAACCATTTACTGCTGTCGTGGATGCGCTCTACGGCACCGGATTCCATGGCAGTCTGCGTCCTTCCGGCCTTGCCGCCTGTGCGCTGATGAATTGTCAGCATGAAAACGGCGCATTTGTTCTGGCGGTAGACCTGCCCAGCGGCATCAGCACCGACACCGGAGAGGTAGCCGAAGGTGCCGTCCGTGCCGACCTGACCGTCACCTTTGACAGTTACAAGCCGCTGCACACGGCAGTATCGTCCGCACCGCTCTGCGGCAAAATCGTCTGTGACGACATCGGCATCCGAGACGAGTGGCACCCGGTGTTTTAATGGGAGGTGGTCATCCTGCACGATATCTGGAATCCGTGGCACGGCTGCGGCAAATGCCTGTGACAGCTCTGAAACAACGCACGTCCCCTCCGTGCAGGCCTGGATCTCACGTTCCGGGTATCTGCGCAGAAGGGACGTTTCGTTTTATCAGAGTTTTGTCATCCACAGGCCGGGAGCCATCGGTTCCTTTTTCAGGAAATGGCATAGAACTGCTTCATAAACGCAAAAAAGTGCGCCGTCTGTTCCGACATAAACTGTGTGGAAGAATACACGATATAGAGTTTCCGCAAGAAAGCCGACTGTTCCAGAGGAATGATCAACAGCTTTCCAAGCTGTGCATCGTTCTGAACCGTTGCGCGGGAAAGGATGGAGATGCCCATCCCCAGTGTGATGCAGCGGATCAGCGAAGCGGCATCATCCATTACAGCGATCACATTCAGATCGTCCAGCGAAAGTCCCCGGTTTTTCAGATAATAGAGCGTTTCCTGTTTTGTCCCCGAAGTATCCTCCCGCAGGAGAAATGGTTCTTTCAGCAGCATGGAAACCGGATCTTTCAATTCCAGGCAGGCCTGAAAATGCGGTGTAGCCGGGGCCGCGATCACAAGTTCATCCGAAGTGACCGGCAGAAAGCGGCAGGGTGTATCCGAAATTTTCGTGCCGACCAGCCCGATATCGCAGGTTCCATCTGTTACTTTCCGAATGACATCCAGACTGTCCGAGCAGCTGGTACGGAAGCGGACATCCGGCATTTCCTGATGGTACGCCGACAGCAGTTCCGGCAGAAGATAGAGGGACGGAACGGAGGAAACACCGATGTGCAGCAGCTTCTGATTTTTATCGGAAAGTTCCAGAATCGCTTTCTGCTGGAGATTCAGGATCTCGGCTGCGTAGTTGTAAAGGGTCTGCCCTGCGGGCGTGACCGACAAACTCTTGGTCGTTCGCTTCAAAAGCTGCGTATGAAGTTCTTTTTCCAGATTGTTGATATGCGAACTGATGGTCGGCTGCGAAAGATAAAGCTTTTGAGCCGCAAGGGAAAAACTCTGGTATTTTACGGTATACACAAAGGCTTCCAGTTGGCGGATATCCATGCTGCGCTCCTTTTTTGTGCTGAAAAGGCTTTTTCTTCTATTATAGTTCCGCTCATTGATTATATCAATAAGTACATACAGATTATCAATAAAATCAATTTCACCTGAAAAATCGTGTGTGTTATACTGAACTGGTAAAGTTCACCCGCTAAAAAAGGAGGCAATCATGAAATTATTCGACAAAACATGGAAGCTGGCCTTGTCCGGTGTGGTCATCGGACTTCTGGTCATGCTTCTGGCCATGTCTGGCAACCCGGCCAACATGGCAATCTGCGTGGCCTGTTTCATCCGCGACGCGGCAGGCGCGCTCAAACTGCACACCGCTGCACCCGTTCAGTATTTCCGCCCTGAGATCGTCGGCTTTGTCTGCGGCTCGTTCCTGATTTCCATGGCAACCAAAGAGTATCGCTCTACCGCCGGTTCTGCGCCGATGGTGCGTTTTCTGCTGGGTGCCGTTATGATGATCGGTGCACTGGTCTTTCTGGGCTGCCCGCTGCGCATGGTGCTACGGATGTCTGCCGGTGACCTGAATGCGTATGTGGCGCTCATCGGCTTTGCTGGCGGTGTCGCCACTGGCTCCTGCTTCTTGAAAAAAGGCTTTTCTCTGGGAAGAGCCTATGAAACCAAGTCGCTCAGCGGTGCGGTGCTGCCGGTTCTGCTGGCTGCTCTGCTGGTGATTGGTGTGGCAACGGGTGCTTATGCGGCAAGCACGGAAGGCCCCGGCAGCAAGCACGCTCCGCTGCTGCTGGCACTGGTGGTCGCATTGGTCATCGGTGCCCTCGCACAGAAAAGCCGTATGTGCTTTGCCGGAAGCATCCGCGATGTGATCCTGATGAAGAATTTCGACCTGCTCAGCATTATTGCCGCGCTGTTTGCGGTCATGACCATTTATAACATTGCCACCGGCAATTTCCATCTGAGCTTCTCCGGCCAGCCCATTGCACATTCGCAGCATCTGTGGAACATCCTTGGCATGTACGTTGTCGGTTTTGCAGCGGTATTGGCCGGTGGCTGCCCGCTGCGTCAGCTGATCCTTGCAGGGCAGGGTTCCTCCGACAGCGCGGTAACGTTCCTCGGTATGCTTCTGGGTGCCGCTTTTGCACACAATTTTAATCTGGTCGGCAGCGCCGCCAAAGCTGCCACAGCGACCGATGCCGCTGCTCCCGGCGGCCCGGCCATGCCCGGCAAGATTGCAGTCATCGTTTGCATTGTACTGTTGTTTGTGATTGCAGCAACCAACCTGCGCCGTAAAAAAGCGGCAAAGTGATCTGAAAAAGGAGAAAGCACAATGGCTAAATTTGTTGAAGTGGACGTTCGCGGCCTTTCCTGCCCTGAACCGGTGTTGCTGACGATGGATGCGATGGAAGAGCATCCGGGCGAGATGATCCGCGTTCTCGGTGATGAAGCGCACACCCGCAAAAACATTGAAAAGATGCTGGAGTATGAACACAAGGACGGTCAGACGACCACGCGGGCGGATGGCTGTTTTGAGATTACCTTTCAGGCATAACGGCAGCGTATGAGAGCAAAAAAGCCCTATCAGGTTTTGATATTCTACACTACTTCTGCGGTCATGGAACTGGAAGCCTTTTGCAAACAGAACGGGATTCCCGGCAGGCTGATCCCTGTTCCGCGGGAACTTTCTGCTGGCTGCGGGATCGCATGGCGGATGGAACCGGATGCGTACCGGCAGCATTCCAGCCTGCTTGCAGAGTGCCCTGTTGAAATCGAACAGACCAAAGAAGTTCTGCTATAACAAAATCGTCCCCTCCGTGCAGACCCGGATCTCGCTTCCCGGGTATCTGCGCAGAGGGGACTTATTGTTTTATCAGAGTTTTGTCGTCCACAGGCCATGCAGATTGCAGTAGGCATAAACTGCCACCGGCGTTTCCTCCCCCAGCTCAAAAACCGCTCTGGGTGCCTCGCCCGGATGGAGATAACGGATGTGGCCGCCCTGCGCCGTTTCCACATAGAGCCACTGGATATGGTGGACATCCACCATCGGGTGCTCCACCGCGCCCACCGTGACGGTCAGGGTGCTGCCGGAGCGCTCGACCACCGGCAGATGCTTTTCGCCGCTGGCTTCTACAGTGTTGGGAATCAGCTCCCGCAGTTTTTCACCGCAGCAGAGCATCGGAACGCCTGCATCGTGGAGCGTGGTGATGAGGTTACCACAGTGGTCACAGATGTAAAACTTTGCACTCATATCGAAATCCTCCCTGAGAATGTTTTGTGTTTCTTGTGTCTATATGATAACAATTCTCAGCTTTAATTTCCGTGATTGGATCACAGAAGGAAGGATTATTTTGTCAGACACGCAGGAATTGGATTACTTCTTTCCTTTTCGGAGATAAAGAATTGCGGTAACAAGACACATCCCCGCAATTCCTGCCAGAAATGAATTGGAATAGTTCTTTGTCAAAATGGCCCAAAGGTTGATTGACACAAAGACAATTAAAAATATAACACCGATTATCCTATTTTTCATCTCTGTTACCCCCTGCAACTTCCGATTTATCGTCACAAGTATATCATACTACCACCTGCAGGAAAAGGCACAGACGCAATAAATATCCCCCGGCGGAGCCGGGGGATATTTATTTGTTTATGAGTCTCTCGGAAAAAGGCGTTCTCACCCTTCCATCTTCTGGATCACCGCGCCCAGCCAGCGGCACAGGGTCTCCCCGGCCTGATTGGCGATCTCCAGCACGCGGGCGTGGCTGTGCTTCACCGTCTGGATGCCGGTGGCCATGTTCGTGATACAGCTGACGGCCAGCACCTTCATACCCAGATAATTGCAGACCATGGTTTCCGGCACGGTGCTCATGCCCACGGCATCGGCCCCCATACCCGCAAAGGCACGGATCTCGGCGGTCGTTTCGTAGCAGGGACCCATGAAGCCCAGATAAACGCCCTCTTGATAGGAAATGCCCAGCTCGTCGGCGGTCTGTTTGGCGAGGTTCCGCAGTTCCAGACTGTACGGCTCGGTCATGTCCGGGAAACGCGGGCCGAAGCGCTCGTCGTTGGGGCCGATGAGCGGGTTCGTACCCATCATGTTGATGAAGTCGGTGAGGAGCATCAGGGTGCCCGGCGCAAACTCCCGGTTGATGCCGCCGCAGGCATTGGTCAGCACCACCTGTTCCACACCCAGCAGTTTCAGGACATAGAACGGGTAGCAGACTTCCTTCATGGAGTAGCCTTCATAAAAGTGGAACCGTCCTTCCAGCGCATAGACCTCTTTCTCGCCCAGCTTGCCTGCCAGCAACGCACCTTTGTGGCCTGCTACTGTAGACACCAGGAAATTCGGGATATCCTTGTACGGCAGTTCTTCCGTTTCGGTAAAATCAGCGGTCAGATTACCAAGGCCGGAGCCGAGTACGACCGCGATTTTCGGGCGTTTGGTGGTATGCATTTTGATATACTCGGCGCTCTCCTGTGCTTTTTCATAAAGATATTCCATAGGTTTTCTCCTTTGCTGCTGTATGCAGTCACTCTTCCATTCGTTCCTGTAGCTGTTTCACCGCGTCTTGCAATACATTGCTGAATTGCTTCAGGTCATCTTCCGTGATAATTTTCTCATGCAGCAGATTGACCAGCGTATACGGCAGATCCGTTTTACGAAGTTCCATCTGAACACCCAGACTTTTTCGATCCTCACGGATGCGTCGATTCAGCCCCCAGAACTTATCAGATGCCAGACCATCCCCGTTCAGCAGATCAATATATTGATGATTCAACTTTTCAATATACTCGACGGCCTCTTTGGGGCAATCGCAGATGCAGGCCATGCAGTGGGTGCAATGTTTGCCCCAGACCGGCTTGCCGTTTTCCAGCCGGATATTGTTCAGGGGGCACAGCTCCACGCACTTGCCGCATCCGATACAGGCATCCGTTGCCCGGAAGGCATCCGCCTTCACAAAAAAGCGATAGAACGCCGGGTTTACCGGGCCGCTCATAAAGCGGTCGTAGCGGGTGTCTCTCAGTGGAGAAAATTCCTGCCCAGCTCTGACCTGCGCCAGCGCCTTCTGAAGCGCAGGCTCTGCCTGCTCCACGATGCTCCGGGCCTGCTCTTTTTGCGGCGCATTGAACATGGCAATGTAGTTTTCCGGCATGATGATCTGAGCTGTACCCATGTACCGCAGGTGCTTTTGCGCCGCAAGCTGCCGGTTATATTTTGCCGCATTGCCGATCTCGCTGCCGCAATCCATCACAAACCAGATGCGCTCCGCCCCGGTCAGCGCAGTCTTGCCCAGCCACTCCGACACCACCCGGGGAATACGCCATGCGTAGGTAGGCGTGACCAGCACCACATCCTGCCCGGTCTGCACCGGGGCGGTATCCCCTGCCTTGATGCAGGTGTTCAGGTCGTAAAGCGGCATATCCAGCCCTTCGGCAATGCGCTGCGCCAGATACCGGCTGTTGCCGGTTCCCGAAAAATATAGTACCATGGCTGTTCCCTCGTTTTTGTGTGGTTTTCGGTTGCCTGTCCGCCCGGCAAACTGGAACTTGTCGGGGCGAGGCCCCTCCATCTTGCTGCCGCAAGACCGTTCGGTCGCTTGAAAGCCCCACTGGGGCTTTCATTGTTCCGCTTCGCTCCACAAACGCGAATTGTTTACTTCTTCGTCTTAGGCGCAATAAGCAACATGACTGTCACAAGAATATATAAACCATACAGTAACCAAGTAATGGTATTGTTCCAAGGAAAACTCATTTCTGGATGGTTCAATGCAAACACTATAAATGCAATAGCTATAATCAGCATTATTAAACCGAGAATCCTTGATATACGCTTTTTCATGCAAAGCACTTCCTTGTCAAACTGGAATTGTTAATCTTGAACTGGTCCTATAATGCCAAATGCTATTGCATCAATAAAAAGCACGAACGCTATCACATAAACAATTAAAATAGTTGCAATGACTTTAATAACAAGTTGTTGATTTTGTCTTAAATTACTCTTACTAACAATCCTTAAGACAAAAATCAAAGCAACGAGGATGATAAAAGAAATAATATTATAAAGAACCACTGTTTTCATCTATGTGTCCTTCTTTTTTATATCAATTCCGAGTTGTCGCTCTCTGTATATCATAGTTTTCGCACGCAAAAGACCTGCGGCAAGGTGTGCGCTTACACCTCGCCCACAAACTTCATGCCCCAGCTCATGCGGGTGTCGTACATCAGACGGGTCAGGGCAAGGCTATCCTGCGGGGTGTAGCGGTCGCTTCCGGTACGCCCCAGCTTGACGCAGCGGCTTGCTTCCCGGATCTCATACTCAAAGCCGTTGATGTCCACCGGGCAGCGGATGACCTCCGGCTCTTTGCACTCCACTACCAGCGTCATGGTCTCGGCGTGCTGGAAATCAGGCAGAAAGATGCTGCCCTTGGTGCCCACGATACGGGCGTTGCGCTCCAGCTCCTGCCCAATGGTCTGGGTGGACTCCGCCTTGCAGCCGCCGGGGTAGGTCAGCGCAAGGCGACTGTAATCGTCGGTGCCGTACTCGTTGATGTGGACCTCTTTGGTCTCCACCTTCTCCGGTTCCTGTCCGGTGAGGATGCGCAGAAAGCCCAGATTGTAGATGCCGATATCCAGCAGCGCACCACCGCCCAGACTGGAATCAAACTTGCGGTCCTTCCGGGCACCGGAGGCCACAAAGCCGTACTGACAGGTGATCTGCTTCAGTTCCCCGATGGTGCCAGCAGTAAGGATCTCGCGCATTCGGTCGTACAGCGGCAGCAGCCAGATCCAGAATGCCTCCATGAGAAAGAGGTGCTTTTCCTCCGCCAGACGATACAGCTCCTGCGCCTGCTCCGGGTTGATGGTAAAGGGCTTTTCGCACAGAACGTGCTTGCCATGCCCCAAGCAGAGCTTGCAGTTTTCGTAGTGCAGGGTGTTGGGAGTGGCAACATAGATAGCCTCCACCTCCGGGTCGGCGGCAAGGGCTTCGTAGGAGTCATAGCAGCGGGGAATGCCGTACTGCTGTGCAAACGCCTGTGCGCTTTTCAGATGCCGTGAGCCCACGGCAACAAGCTGCTCCCCTTCTGCGCCCATCTGTTCCACCGTAGACGCAAACTTTTTGGCAATGGTGCCGGTCGCTAAAATTCCCCACTTCATAACGGTACCTCCCATTTGATCACTTTGGATCCAGTATACCATGATTTCTCTCTGCGGAAAAGATTCCGCTCCCATAAAGCCCTATTTTTCTGCCAAAAAACACCGCCTCCAAACAAAATCCTTGCAATTTTTGCTCTATCCGTTATACTGATAGAAAAAGGTGTCTTGACACATCAGTTTGGGAGGTACCCCCCTATGAAATTTCTGATCGTAGTGGATATGCAGAACGACTTTATCACCGGCTCGCTGGGCACAAAAGAGGCCGAAGCCATCCTGCCGAAGGTGCTGGAAAAGATCCGCACCTATCGCCCGGAGCAGATCTTTGTCACCCAGGATACCCACCCGGACAACTATCTGGAGACCAACGAGGGGCGTCATCTCCCGGTGGCTCACTGCATCGCCGGCAGCGAGGGGCACGCTCTAAATCCGCTGGTGGCGGAGGCGCTGGAGGGCGTGCCTGCAGACCACTTTATCTGCAAGCCCACCTTTGGCTCCACCCTGCTGGCGGAAAAGCTCAAGACCGCCGCCGGGACCGAAACCCCGGAGATCGAGCTGGTGGGTCTGTGCACCGGCATCTGTGTGCTTTCCAACGCCATCCTGTGCAAAGCGACCTTCCCGGAAAGCGACGTTTCCGTGGACGCTGCCTGCTGCGCCTGCGTCACGCCCCAGTCCCATGACACGGCACTTTCTGCCATGAAGCTGTGCCAAATTGATATCAACAACCAGGGCAGCGAGCCTTGGAGACCGTGAGAGCTGCTTAGGGTTCGAGAGAAGGTGCCAACATGAAACATCGCATTGTGACGGCTGCGCAAATGAAGGAAATTGAACGAGCCGGGGATGCCCACGGTCTGCCCTACCTGCAAATGATGGAAAACGCTGGGCTGGCTGCTTAGTGGTCGTCGATGTACTCCTCCACCGAGGCAGACAGCTTGCGGCTCACCGTCAGAGAGTCCCGGTCGTAGAGCACCAGATATCTCTGGTACGCAATTCGACCGACCCGGATTTCAGAAGATGATTGCCGAAGTCAAAGCTGACCGAATCTCCGTTGTTATCATATGGTAATTTTTCTCCGGCCAAACGAAAAAGCTCGTCTGCAAGCCACGATATGTGGCAGCGCAGACGGGCTTTCGTTATGGAATCATTCTGTTTCAGTTATCCTGATATTCGCTCTGACTTACATGGCGTTCCGTAAAACACGCAGTCGTTCTTCAAACGTTGCTTTCCATGCCGGATGCTCGGAGAATACGGTGTGCTCCACCTGACGGACTTGGTTCAGTCCGATGTTCCGCACCGCTTCCACTGCAGCATCTTTTTGGCTCAGATGGCATTTTCCCACGGTCAGACAGTTTGCGCCTTCTGGCGTGTCGTACTGCTGAAACGCCCGGTTGAAGTCCATCAGGTCATGCAGACGGATGGGCTGATTGGTTTCGTTGTCTACCAGCAGACCCCAATTTTCCCAATGACGGTCGGTATTGCCCACCAGATAATCCAGAATGTTCATCATATAGTAGCTGGGAGCATCCAACTCTAAGATCTTATCCAGCGTGTTCCAATCATGGTTCGTGCAGTAGACGTCATAGGCTGCATAGGTCACAAGACTGTATCGCTGAGATGTCATGATTTTGCTGATGGAAACCGGCTCATTTTCAAACATCCCCTGCTCATACAGTACCTGATGGCAGTCAAAGCATCGGCAGATTTTGCTTGCCAGCACTTCACGTTCCACCGCTTCCCTGCCACCATCCTTGTAAAGATAGAAGCCATCCTCTTTTCGCACCCACGCCTTGGGGTACAAGCCGCCCGTAGACAGGTCATTTGCCAGAAGATGGGCGTTTGTCACCGTCATTTGGTGCCCCCGCAGCGCAATATCCACAAGCGCATTGCTTAAGGAGTGTGCAAAAAGGTTGATATCCTCGAATCGAATCTTCTCGTTTTCTTCTTTCACCCAGAACACATCCAGCAAAGACAGACAATGGTAGGATAATGCGATCTGTGCTCGTTCCCTGTCCGTAGCACTCTGAGATGCACCGATACTGTTCAGGATTTCCTTGGCGTAGGTGCGATCCAACGTCAACATCCGGGAGGCGCACCAATAGTAAAAGTTCGTTACATTATTGATGCGCTCGTCAAAATCATCCGATTCCACCAGAACCAGATCATAGGGCATGAAATCCTCGAGGCAGACCCTGCATTCCCCTGTCGTGCTGAGTTGTGCCACACAGCTTTCCCGGTGCATGATCTCGTAAAACATGGTTTTCATCCCTCCCTGCGTTCTGTGTCTTGCTCTGTATTTATATTACCTTCTTTTTTCACGGGACGCAAGAGCTTTTACTTTTCAAAAAGCTTTTTCTGCTGCTCAATCAGGACGGTTTCGATACGCTCTTTCAGCAAAAAGTGGAACTGTTTTGAGTGTTATGCAATGCCATAGGATACCATATTGGCCGCCAACAATCAATGATTTTTTGTCCGCAAAATTCCAAAAACTTATGTAACACAAAAAGCCCCACGCTCAACACTGCCTCTGAATCCGACCGTCTCTGGTCGGAGCAGAAAAGCATATGTTGAGCGTGGGGCTTTGTTTATCGGCTCGGCTGCCAGCCGGGCTTTTGGTGTTCCTTGGGTTTGTAAGTTCCTTTGGTAGTATCGATCACCGCCTGCAGCAATTCGAGCTTCTGCCATGTGGGGCAGTTCAGACGGTCGATTTTTTCGATCACATAGTTGGCGTGGGCGGTTGCGACCCGTTTTCCGAGTTCGTCCCATCCAAAATGGTCTGATCCGCCGGGAGCCACGGAACGGAATCAAACTCCTCCTTCGTCAGCCACCGCGCAGCTTCCGCTTCTTTCAGCACAAGCTCGCCGGAAACCACTTCACACCAGAAGCAGTCCATGGAAAGATGAAACGCCGGATAATCGTACTCGAGTGTACCAATTAAATCCCCCACAGCAATTTCCGTGTCCAGTTCTTCTTCAATTTCCCGCTTCAGAGCCTGCTGCGGGGTTTCGCCCGGCTCGATTTTGCCGCCCGGAAACTCCCATTGACCCTTGTAGTCACCATAACCGCGGGCGGTAGCGTAGATTTTGCGCTTTTCCTGCATGGAGTCGCAGATCACAGCGGCCACAACACGAATCGTTTTCATAACGTTCTCCTTTTGGATTCATTATAATGGCCGACCGTCAGAAGTCCCACCGACACGATAGAACACCCTGTTTCCTGCTTTTCTTGCAGTAAGCAGCCCCATCTCATGGAATTTCATCACAAACGTCCGAATGGTTGCATACGCAGCGTTTCGGAAATCCTTTTCCAGCTGCTTTGTGGTAAACTCCTCTGCACCATAAGCAGACAGAACATACTCCCAGAGCAGTCGTTCTTTTTCTGTGATTTTTCCTTCCGCAAGAGCAGTTTGATATACCTCAAGATCAGTTTTCGGCGGGACTGCATCCACCTGCAGGCGGTTATAGACCTCATTGCAGAAGTAGAACAGAAAGGGAGTCACACCCGTATAGCCGGAAATCAGAGCATTTCTCTCCACGCGTTCGTAGGCTTTGTAATATGCGTCCTTGTTTTCAGCGATGTATCGGGAAAACGGCGTGAACAGTGCCGCAGGATAGCCCTGCTGAACAAGATACCAGAGGTGAAATAGCCGTGCAGTGCGTCCATTCCCGTCAAAATTCCCGTGGCACAGCCACAAATCACATCTCCATCGGCTTATTCCCCATTTCGTCCAGATACGCATTCAAAAATTCCGCTGCAAGGCTGTTGGGACGGATGTTTTCTCTGGCTTCCTGCGGGGTGAACCACTTGCAGCGGTCCACTTCGTGGTTGATATGCAGCGCCTTTGCGGTTCTGACGAAAGCCGTAAAGTTGCACATCAGCGTGTTAGACGGCTCAAAAAACTTGGTACGGTTGAACCGGAGGTGCTGTACCTCCAACCCGGTTTCTTCCCGGACTTCCCGCACCACGGCGTGTTCTTCTGCCTCACCGCGGTTCACATATCCAGCCACCAGAATATAAGAGGGCTTGCCGTACTGCTGGATGAGCAGAATTTTCCTGGTTTCCTCATCCACAACAATCATGCTGACCGCCACATTGTACATCGGGAAACGGTATTGCTGGCATTTCGGGCAGTAAGGCACAATGCCCTCTTCTTCCAGTTCTTTTTCAATCAATGCCGTACCGCATTCAAAGCAATGCTTCTGAATCATTTTTACACTCCAAACACTGTTTTCGTCAGCCGGATACCTGCTGCCGTTTTCATCGTATGTTCCATAAAGGTTCGGATTGCCTGCTGGTCGTACCCGCTTTCGGACGCATTGACGATATAATCTGCCTCAATCAGAATCTGATAGTCAATGCCGTCGATCTGCGCCGGACTATGGTGGTGCCCTACCAGATAGGCCACACGGTCGATCTGTGCCGCTGTCATGCCGGTATCCGCCAAGAACTCCCGCACCAGCGGGGCGCCCTCCTGCTCCTGATATTTACCATTGGTGTTGCCGTACTTTTTGCGGCAGAGCGGGCAGGCGATATCGTGGGTGATGGCCGCCACCTCCAGAATAAACTGCGTGTCTGCGTCCAGCCCCTCCAGCTCACCAATGGTTTTGGCATAGGTCCACACGCAGCTCAGGTGCGTGATGTCATGGATATTCCCTTCGGAAAAGGCGATCATCTTTTCCATGATCTGTGCAATGGTCATCATTTGTTTTCACTCCCGTTTTTAATACTTAAATGTTCACCTTGATAAACGCGAACTTATTCTTCAAATTTTTTATGACACTTTGGACATTCTTTAGGGATCGGCCTATAACCAACAAGCGAGCAACCGCAATAAGGACATTTCATCATGGTGAGATGATATACAATACCACCAATAACAGCCATTGCACCGATTAGCAGGCATAGGTTTACTCTGTACCCCTTTGCCGTCATTGCTCCTATTACTGCGAGCAATATTCCTATCATCAAAATGATCCAAGAAATGGCAGCCTGCTTTTGTGGGCTATTGTTTTTCATATAATCACACCCCCTCTACAAATTCCGAGTTGTCGGTTTCAGTATACCATGCCTTCTCCCCACAGAAAAGCATGGCGAAAAACAAAAATGTCCCCGGAGGGCTTGTGCGTATGTTTTTCCAGCGTTTCCAATCTGAATTTCTCAGAACAGAATATCCTCCGGCTTGAACTTATCTTTTTCGGTAATGGGGCGGATCACCTTGCAGGGCACCCCCGCAGCGATGACGCCGGCGGGAATGTCATGAGTGACGACGCTTCCCGCCCCGATAACCGAGCCTGCCCCGATGGTAACGCCGCCGCAGACGGTGGAATTTGCACCGATCCAGACGTTTTCCTCCAGTGTAATGGGTGCCGAGGTGCCAATGCCGTGGCTGCGCTGCTCCGGGTCGATGGCATGACCGGAGCAGGCAAGGCATACGCCGGGGGCAATAAAGGCACCTGCTCCGATGTTTACCGGAGAGGTATCCAGAATGACGCAGTTATAATTGATGACCGCCAAGCCGTGGGTATGGATATTGAAGCCATAGTCACAGTGGAAATCTGGCTCAATGCCGGTCATGGGAGAGCAGGTGCCCAGCAGGGTCTGCAGGATACTGCGCCGCTTTTCCTGTTCGCTAGGAGCGGTGCGGTTGTACTCCCAGCACAGTTGCTTTGCACGGTTCTGTTCCTCCGTGGGGGTGTTTTCATAGCCGCTGACGTAGGCGGCAGGGCGTTTCATAATATCCAGAGCGTTCATCGTGTTTGTCCTTTCCATACAGTGTTTTTTCAAGGATTATACCACATTCTCTGTCGATGTATAATAGGCTGCTTTTCCTCATTTGTTTGTCCGCTTGATCTTCTCCATCGCTTTGCCTTTAGCCAGCTCATCCACCAGCTTGTCCAAATAGCGGATCTCCTTCATCAGCGGCTCTTCGATGCTCTCCAGCTTTACGCCGCAGATGCTGCCCTTTATAAGCACCCGGTCCGGATTGAGCTGCGGAGCATCTCGAAAGAAATCTCCATACAGCGTTCCATTCTGCACCGCAGCCTCAATTTGCGGGGCGCTGTAACCCGTCAGCCACCCAATAATTTCATCTACTTCTGCCTGCGTCCGCCCCTTGCGGACTGCCTTTGCCACCAGCATAGGATATATTTTTGCAAATGGCATGGAGACGGACCATTCAGGTCGATCTCCGGCAGTATTTTTGTTATCGCATATTAAAAAATAGCCGGAACGACTTTCTGCTGCGCTACATCGATGATGCCGTATGTATTCAGTCTGAGTTTGGGAATGACCGGAAGGCTGACGAAGGCGAGGGTCATAAAAATGCCGATGTCTTCCGCTACACCATGTGCCTTGAGGGCATCGTTCAGCGCCTGCATTTTCGCCGCAACGCTCTCTGCGCTTTCGGTGCTCATCAATCCGGCCACCGGAAGCGCAAGTTCTGCCACGACCTGTCCATCTGCCACAAACGCAAGTCCGCCTTTGTTTTTCCGCACAGTGTTGCCGGCCAGCATCATATCGGTATCGTTGTCCCCTGCCACAATCAGGTTATGGGAATCATGTGCGATGCTCGATGCAACGGCTCCGCATTTCAGGCTGAAGTTTCCTAAAAAGCTAATGCCCACATGGCCGGAGTGATGATGCCGCTCAAAAACGGCCAGTTTTACGATGTTGTGTTCCGGGTCCACACCGGGAGCTTTGCCCGGATGCCGTTGGAACGGGATGATTTTTTCCTCCGTAAGCAGCTCGCCCCGGTTCAGGCAGATGACACGCTCCTGCTCCCCGCTTTCCCGAAGTTCCAGGTCCTGCAGTGTGATCTCATCCAGATCAAAGGAATCCATAACGTGGGAAAATCTCACACGGTCGATGTCAAGCGGTGCGGGTTTCAGCGTTTTTCCGTGCTCGGCCACCAGCGTGCCATTCTTGTAAACCTGTTCGACCGTAAAGGATTCCAGATCAGGAACCACAACCAGATCTGCCCGGTACCCCGGTGCTACGGCACCGCGCTGCTTGAACCCAAAATACTGTGCCGGGACCAGCGTTGCCATTTTGACGGCCACCGCCGGGTCTGCCCCCAACCGGATCGCTTTACGGATGTTGGAATCGATGTGTCCGCTGTCCAGCAGGTCACCGGGGTGCTTATCATCCGTCACCAGCATACAGCGGCTGCAATAAGGCTCCCGGAACAGCGGCATCAGGGCCTCCATATTTTTGGCAGCCGTTCCTTCCCGGATCATGATATATTGTCCGCGCCGGAGTTTTTCCATGGCTTCCTCAATGTTGGAGCACTCGTGATCAGACTGAACGCCTGCCGCAATATAAGCATTCAGGTCCTTATCGCTCAAGAGCGGTGCGTGTCCATCCACAATCTTTCCCGCTTCGGTGCAGTCGCGGATCTTCTGCAGGATCTTCGGGTCACAGCGCACCGTCCCATAGGCATTCATCAGCTCTGCAAGCCCCAGCACACGGGGATCGCCGTAGTAAGGCCGGAGCTGTTCTGCGTTCAGCACCGCACCGGATTCATCCAGATCCGTGGCCGGAACACAGGAGGGCAGCATGAAATAAACCGAAAGGGTCAGATTTTTTGTCGTTTCCAGCATAAAATCCAAGCCTTCCAGCCCCGCAACGTTCGAGATCTCGTGTGGGTCTGTGACCACCGCAGTGGTACCGTGGGGCAGCACTGCCTGCTCGAAAGCCGGACCACAGAGCATGGAGCTTTCGATGTGGATATGCCCATCGATCAGGCCCGGGCAGACATATTTGCCGTGCAGATCAACTTCTTTCCGGCCATGATACGTACCCACGCCCACGATCGAATTTCCGCTGATGGCAATATCAGCGGTGTCGATCTCATCGGTAAACACATTGACGATTCTGGCATTTTTCAAAACCAGATCGGCCAAAGCATCTCCTCTGCCTGCCGAGATCCGGCGTTTCAGCTCATCAGACTGCATAGAAGCATCTCCTCTCTCTGAAGTTCGATTTTCTCACCTGTGGATCGGTTCTGCCCTTATTCTACCACGCCCTGCCGCTGCGGAAAAGATGTCGCGAAACAAAAATGGCCCCGGAGGGCTTGTTACAGCTCTCCGGGGCCACTTTATGTGCGTTGTGCCTTGGCGCAGACCGTCAGCACTCCACTGCCACCTTGATCACGCCGTCCCGTTTCTTTTCAAACAGCTCGTAGCCCTCTGCGATCCGGCGCAGGGGGTAGGTGTGGGTGATGAGCGGTTCGGTATCGATCTTGCCTTCTGCGATGAGACGCAGCGTTTCTTCACAATCGCAGCCGTCCACGCCGCCGGTCTTAAAGGTGAGGTTTTTGCCGTACATTTCCGGCAGCGGCAGGGTCTGTGCCTTATCGTACAGCGCCACCACCGTCACAACGGCGTTGGGCCGTGCACACTCCCATGCCAGCCGGAAGGTGGAATCTGCCCCTGCCACCTCCAGCACCACATCGGCCCCGCCGTGGTCGCTGTGGGCACGCACAAAGGCGGCGCAGTCCTCCGGCTGCACGGTAAGCACCTGCGGGTAGTGCCGACGGATGAACTGCAGGCGGCTTGCGTCCTTTTCACAGACGATGATGCGCTTGGGGCTGTGCAGCATGACGCACAGCAGCGTGCAGATGCCGGTCGGCCCTGCACCGAGGATCAGCACGGTATCCTCGGGGGTGATTTCCGAGATGCGTGCCGCCCAAAAGCCGGTGGCCAGCACATCGCCCACCAGCAGCGCCTGCCGATCGGTAACGCCGTCAGGGATCTTGTTCAGTCCCTGATCCGCAAAGGGCACCCGGACATACTCGGCCTGCCCGCCGTCGATGCGGCAGCCCAGCGCCCAGCCGCCGTTTTGATCGGTGCAGTTGTTCACAAAGCCTTTTTTGCAGAAAAAGCACTCTCCGCAGAAGGTCTCCACGTTCACCGTCACCCGGTCGCCGGGTTTCACATTGGTCACCGCACTGCCCACTTCTTCCACGATGCCCACCATCTCGTGCCCTACCGTGATGCCGGGCACCGCCCGGGGCACGCTGCCGTGCTTGATGTGCAGGTCGCTGGAGCAGATGCTGGCAAGGGTCACCTTTACAATGGCGTCCCGCTCGTGCTGCAGCACCGGCTTTGGTTTTTCCATCAGGGCAAACGTTCCCTCTGAAACATAGGTATAGGTCAGCATGCTTTTTACCTCCACGCGCTTTGATCTTTCCGAACGGAGTATACCACGCAGCTATGGCAAAGAGCAAGCCGCAAAAGGCCCGCCCTTTGCGGCAGCTCTCCGCCAATCAGATCTTGGGCTGATACTGCATGCTGGACACATTGTAAATGGTAACAAAAGCCTTGGGGTCTTCCCGGTTGATAAAGTTCATCAGCTTCTGATATTCGCTCTTGTCCACGATGGTAATGATCTCGTTGTGCTTTTCCAGATTGTATGCACCGATGGCCTCGTACATGGTCGCACCGCTGTGCAGGTCATGGAGGATGAACTGACGCAGCGCCTCCTCTTTTTCGGTGATGATGCAGACTCGGCGTTTGATGCTGTTATCAAAGATGAAATGGTCCAGCACGATGCCGTTGAAGTAAGTACCGAGGATACTCAGCACCACGGTCTTTTTATCGTAAACCAGGGCCGCGGAAAGCGCCACACACATTCCCGACAGAGACATGGCTTTTCCCAATTCCATGTGCAGGTACTTGTTCATGATCTTTGCCACGATATCCAGCCCGCCGGAGGATGCATTGCGGTTGAACAAAATACTCAGCCCGATGCTGACCACCAGAATATAGCACAGCACGTCCAGCTCCTGACTGCCGGTCATCGAGCCGAACTCCGGGAACAGCTTTTCAAACAGCCCCAGAAACACCGGCAGCAGCACACTGGTGTATACGGTCTTTGCGCCAAATTCTCTGCCGCAGGTAAAGAACCCGATGATGAGAAGCACGACGTTCAGGATCATCGTAATGACCGACAAGGGCAGCGGCACAAAATTGGACAGCACGATGCCAAGGCCGGAAATGCTGCTGACGGATGTATGGCTCGGCACCAGAAAAAAGAAAACGCCCGCCGCAATGATCGCCACCGCCCCGGTCAGGACTGCCGTCTCCCTCAGGACTGCGCCGGTCTTTCCTTTTACATCACTCATCTTTGTCCCCCTAAAGTCAAATTTGTTTCACCGATCTCCTCATCTTTGTCGATGCGGACAAGGAGCTTACCGCCAAAGCGTTTGTATTCCATAGTGAAGTACCTCCATAAATTCTGAAGTTGCTGTTCTCAGTATACCATGTTTTTCCCTTGCGGAAAAGATAGCGAAACAAAAATGGCCCCGGAGGGCTTGTTACAGCTCTCCGGGGCCACTTTATGTGCGTTGTGCCTTGGCGCACACGACCGGCGTTTTACTCGATTGCAATCAGATTCGGGTTCTCAGGCAAAGCCTTCGTCTGCTGAGGAGCAGGCAGCTCGATGTGCAGGACACCATCCTCGAACTTTGCGTGGATGTCTTCCTTCTTCACATCGCCCACGTAGAAACTGCGCGCGCAGGTGCCGGAGAAGGATTCGCGCCGCAGATAGCGGCCCTTCTTATCCTTTTCGTCGCTGCTGTGGCTGCGCACTGCCTGAATGGTCAGGTAGCCGTCGTTCAGATCCATCTGGACGTCTTCCTTCTTGCAGCCCGGCAGGTCAACCGCTACTTCGTAGCCGTTGTCCGTCTGTTTGACATCGGTCTTCATCATGTTTGCACCACGCTTACCAAAGGCGCCACGAGCCTCACGGTTCATAGCACGTTCCAGTGCAGCGTCATTCCAAAACGGATCGAAGAAATCATCGAACAGGTTTTCATGGAAAACAGTCGGCATAAGCATAAATCATTCCTCCAATCCCGGCGTTCGGGTCGGGGCAAAAAATCTGAAGCGTCCATTCAGAAGGGCTTTCCGGGGAGCCTAGCGGCTCTCCTTTTGCCCTTCCTCCTGAGCACGCCACTGTTATAGCACCGTTCATTAGCAGTGTCAATAGAAGAGTGCTAAAGTTCATGAAAGAATAATACTTTTATAAAATCCTATGCAATCTTTTCAAAATTCAGTCACATCATCGCATTTTATATCATCTTGGCAATCATGAAGCACAACAGTTCATACCTGCAATCAATCCCCGTGCCACCGCAGCGGTCATGACGGTATCATCGGTGAAGTGCGATTTCTCGCTCAGCAGCGGAAAATCCTTGTGCTTGTAATTGTTGTGGTCAAATTCATAGGGACTGCCCACGATGTCACCCAAAATTGCTCCTAACATGGCTGTTTTCTCCCTTACCTATGATGCCGCTTCTGGAAATCAGCTTCGATTTGTTCTTTCCACTCTGCGCCGATGGACGCGCAGCAGGGTGCCTCCCGCATCCGGGAGACTGTCTCGCTAACAACGTGGTAGTTGACCGCCACGCCCTGTGCGTCATTCTCAAACCGCACGGCCCGGTCGGACGAGATGCCGAAGCGGGCAGCTTCCTTCACGGCGTCCATGTTGGCACCGAGGAACAGGAACTCCCAGCCGTACTGCTCTTTTTCCCGCTCGATCATCCGGCGGATCTTCTCATAGCCAAACCGCTTGCTGGCGTTTTCCAAGCCGTCCGTGGTGATGACAAAGATGGCCTTTTCGGCGCGCTCGCTCTCCGGCGGATGGCGCTGAATGTTCGCCATCTTCTCCACGCCGTAGCCAATGGCGTCCAGCAGCGCCGTGCAGCCCCGGACGTAGTACACGGTGGAGTCCTTCAGCCCCCGCTCGTCAATGAGCCGCAGCAGCCGGGTGGTGAAGCTTTCACCGAGATTATCCATCAGGCTTTCCAGACTGCGGGCTGTCCTGGGTGCCGCGGCGGGTGCCGGAACTGCACCTAGCATCGGCAGGGCAGCATCTTCTTCCAGAAGCCTCCGCCGCTCTGACAATTCCCTGCACCGACGGCCAAATCCGTAGCTTTCATCGTTCTGTGCTACATAGTGGTCGTCAATGTACTCCTCCACCGAGGCGAACAGCTTCCGGCTCACGGCCAGCGAGTCCCGATCGTAGAGCACCAGATACACGGTCAGGTCGTGCTCCATGACGTACTGTGTGATGGTGTCCACCGCAATGCGGAAGGCCTGTTCTTTGGGGTAGCCATAGTTCCCGCTGGACAGCAGCGGAAAGGCCACGCTCTCGCAGTGGTACTCTGCGGCTAATTTCAATGCGGAGTGGTATGCACCGGCTAATTATTCAGCTTCGCCGAACCCGCCGCCGTGCCACGCTGGGCAGACTGCATGGAAAATATATTTTGCGGGCAGACCGAATGCCGGAGTACACACGGCTCTGCCCAAATCGCAACGGCCGATGGCTTCGCAGGCGGCGGTCAGCTCCTGCTCCCCTGCCGCCTGATAAATGGCACGGCTGGTGCCGCTGCCCTGCAAAAGGTTCCGGTTGGCCGGGTTGACAATGGCATCCGCCGCCACTTTGGTGATGTCATTGCGGATCATCAGAAACGGCATGGTGGTTCCTCCCTCACATGGTTTTCTTCATCCTATCACATCCGGCGGGGCGGTGCAAGGGGTGCTCTTGTTTCCTGTCCGCGCAGCTATTATAATAATAGGTATCGAAAGAAGGTGAGCTTCCTGCACGACATCTGGAATCCATGGCACGGCTGCGTCAAGTGCAGCGAGGGCTGCCAGAACTGCTACATGTATTTTCTCGACCGGATGCGGGACCAGAACGGAGCCGAGATCTACAAAACGAAAAGCGGCTTTTCCTATCCGCTCCAGAAAGACCGCACCGGACACTACAAAATCCAGAGTGGTGAGCAGATCCGGGTCTGCATGACCTCGGATTTCTTCTTGGAAGAAGCCGACCCGTGGCGGGTTGAGGCGTGGGACATCATGCGCCAACGCAGCGATGTGGTGTTTTTTCTGCTCACCAAACGGCCGCAGCGGGTACGGGAGTGCCTGCCGCCGGACTGGGGCAGCGGTTGGGACAACATCTTTTTCAACGTCACCTGTGAAAATCAGCGCCGCGCCGATGAGCGCATTCCCATTCTGTTTGACCTGCCCTTCAAGCACAAGGGCATCATGTGCGCACCCTTCATCGGGCCAGTAAGCATCCGGCAGTACCTTACCGCCGGGCAAATCGAGCAGGTCATCTGCGGCGGCGAAAACTACGATGGTGCCCGCCCCTGCAATTTTGATTGGGTCAAGTCTCTCCGGCAGGAATGCGTGGATGCCAACGTGACCTTCTGCTTTATCGAGACCGGCACCGTGTTCATCAAGGACGGCAGGCGCTACCACCTGCCAAACAAGCAGCTGCAAAGCCGAATGGCCTGTAAATCCGGCATGAATTTTCAGGGCAGGCCCATTCATTTTGACCTCGTGGACGACTGGGGCTACCCCATCCCGCAGGAAGAGCTCTATGTGCCCCATTTCCGCGCAAACTGCGAGACCTGCGGCAGCAAGTTGATCTGCAACGGCTGCAGCGATTGCGGAAAATGCTTATAAAATAAAGGAGTTCCAGGAATCAATACAAATGGAACTTATGGCTGATCTGGTGTGCAATTTCATCCGGCAGCGGGCGGAAACCGATGCAGGTCAGGGTCATGCCCTCTCCGTTTTCATCAAATTCTTCCGGTTCCAGCTCGGTGTGGCAGGCATCCCGGATAAGGAAGAAGTCTTTGTTTTCCACCAGTCCCAATTCCTCGGCAATGGTTTTTGCTTTCAGCAGTTGATTGCGGTTCTTTGCCCCACATACGGTCTTGGTAAAAGAGCCATCGAACCATTCTTCATAGGTTGCTTTCTCCAACATGATTTCTGCCCGATAGCCGGTAATTTCTCCGTCTTTCTCGATGGGTTCCACGCCCTGTCCCATACCGATGGGGTCGGTGAGGAATGCCAGCGAAGCATGGCAGCACTGCGCCGCCAGCTTGCCAGGCGACATCTGCAGATCTTTTCGTGCAATGATGAGTTGACGCATTTTTTCTCCTTCTTACGACAGCTTGATCTTCAAATCTGCCAGCAGATTCACCGCTTCCGGCAGCGAAAATTTCGCATCCTTCAGGCGGCTGCCCAGAATGTCCACCTTATAACCGGCGGCATCCCGGAAATCCGCCTTGCGCAGATCACACTGGTAGAACTCCGTTTCGTGAAGTTCTACACCCTTGAAATTCGCCAGCTGCATCTCGCATTTGGCAAACATAGAGCCGACGATCTCGTTTCCGTCTGAAAAGTTGAAGCGGTTGAAGTTCATTTCGGTGAAGGTGTTATATTTCAGACTGCACTCTTTCAGCGTGTGAATGGGGTCTGGGAAGGCACCGTTGGACATCAGCGGTGCCCACTCAATTTCATTCAGGCGGCAGTCCTCAAAATCCAGCGACTGCACCGAAGAATGAGTGCTGCGCAGACCTGTGATCTTGCACCGCACGAACCGGCACTCGTTCAGGGTGGTATGATCCAGTTCGCACTTGGTAAAAGAGCAATCCGCAAATACGCAGTCCGCAAAATCGCAGCTTTCAAAGACTTCCCCGGCAAACGACAGGCCAGCAAACCGTTCACCTTCACAATAACGCTCTGTCATAAAATTCTCCTGTCAGCGCAGTTCTTCCAGCAGAGCCGTGCAGCTTGTATCGTATCATTTCAAATTTGGAACGTGCGCGTTCCAAATTTACGCTTGCTTCAAGAACTCCCGCAGCACATCCTCTGGGCGGGGTGTATGGTTCGGGTACTTTTCCCGCAGCGGTGCGGCGGCACCATCCATAATGTAGGGCACACCCACAATGTCCAGCATCGACACATCGTTATAATTGTCGCCAAAAGCCATCACATCGGCAAGGTCGATGTCCAGCGTCTTGCAGATGCTGCGCACACCGATGCCCTTGTTGGCAAAGGTGGTGTCGATCCAGTACGGCCCTGCCACAGCGCAGTTCGCCTCTTTCCATCGTGGGACAAACCGTTCCGTGTAAGATTCTACGCCTTCGTGCAGATACACCGATACTTTTGTGATCTCCTCCGGCACCTCGGAAGGGTCATGGATGATTTGATAATTGTTCCCGATGAACTGAATACGCTTGAGCATTCCCAGACCCCGCTCCATCAGGTATGCAGTATTCTGACCGGAAAGCATTACCTCGCCCTGCCCGTCGCTGCGGGTCCACAGGTCGTTGGCGATTTCTTCGGCCAATGCACGCGGCATCGGATTTTTGGCGATGCACTGTTCGTCCTTATAGATCACGCCGCCGTTTTCGCAGAGAAACACACAGCAGTCCGCCACCGGTGCAAAGAGCTTGCGCAGGCTGGTATACTGCCGGCCGGATGCCGGGCAAAACAGAATGCCGCGCCGATGCAGCTCCCGTATCTGCTCAAAAATCTCGTCTTCCAGTTCCTTTTTTCCGTATTGCAGCAGCGTACCGTCAATGTCGCTGCAAATCAGTTTGATTGACATTTTCCGTCCTCATTTTTCAAGATAATTTTAGGCAATTCCCCGGCATCCAGAACACGGATGCCTTCGTCCATCAGCATCTTGGCAAAAACACCCTGTCCGGGAATCTTTGTCCCGGAAAACGTTCCATCGTAAATTTCCTTCACGCCGCAGCTGGGGCTGCGGGATTGCAGGATGGCAAGCTCCACCCCATTTTCTTTTGCAATGGCAAGGGCTTTCGCTGCACCTGCCCGGAACTCCCGGTCCACATTGATGCCCTCTTTGTTCGTGACAACGCCCTGCACGATTTCCGCCGGGCACCGCGGTGTGGGCAGGCCGCCCAGCACCTCCGGGCAGACCGGAACCACCTGATGCCCCCGCGCAAAATCACAGACCGCCTGATTGTAATTGTTTCCGCCGCTGTATTTGCAGTTTTCGCCCAGCAGGCAGGCGCTGACCAGAATCTTCATTGTTGCGCGCTCCGTTTTTCAGATACTGAATCTTTTCCCTATTCTACCACGCTTTTGGGCATTGAAAAAGAGGATTCTGCTTTTTCCTATCCCCATACCGGGAGGTCCGCCGTAATCTTTTCTAATTCCTGTGCAAGAAACGTCAGTCTTTCCCTCAGATGGTTGTTATGCGGTGCATCTCCGTTCAGCAGATAGTCCGTTCTGACATTCAGGCAGGACGAAAGATCCTGCAGCAACTCAATCGAGCAGCAGCGGCTTCCCGTTTCAACTTTTGCAAGATGATTCGCACTAACGTTCAGCATTATACTCTGCTGTTCCTGTGTAATCCCCTTCTTTTTCCGCAAATCGCGGATACGTCCGCCGAATTCTTTTGCATCAAATCGCATTGTTCAATCCTTTCCTTTGCGCCGGAAACACAAACAGGCCGAGACTCCTTTTCCGAGTTCCGGCCTGTTTTCAGCTTGAAAATGCACAATGACCGCGACTCGATGGAGCTGCTCTTGTGAGCAGCTCACGGAGTATTATCAGCCTTTAATGCATTTCAGGCAATTTTCCCTCTTGCGCAACTGAAACTTGCGCCATGGCGATATTATAGCAAGTGTTTTCATCACTGTATCCATCCCATTTATACACAGTTCCGAACCAAAAGAACCGCATAAAGTTCTCATCAAAAAACAGGGAGTGACATCAAATCACTCCCCGTTTGCATTGATTGTATCAGAGTTTCGTCATCCAAAGGCCATGCAGGTTGCAGTATACGTAAACAGCCACCGGCTTTTCACTTCCCAGTTCAAACCCCACGTTGGGAGCCTGCCCCGGATTCAGATAGCGGATCTGCCCGCCGTTCTCAGTCTCCACAAAAATCCACTGAATATAGTGAACATCCGCCATGGGGTGCTCCACCGCGCCCACTGTGACCGTGAGACGACTGCCGGAAAGCTCTGCCACCGGCAGATGCTTCTCGCCGCTGGCTTCCACCGTATTGGGAACCAGCTCTTTCATCTTCTCCCCGCAGCAGACCAGCGGAACGCCTGCGTTATGGATGGTATAGAGCCACGTTATCATAGCGGACAGATCGTATGGGTAAAGCGCTGCGAAGAACTTGAATGCGGAGATATCGGGATATTCGTATATGATGACTGCAGATACCTGTAAATATGACAGCAAAAAACTCCCCGGCATCCTTCTTGGAAGGAATGCCGGGGAGACGTTCAATGTTTTATGGGCTCAGTTGTCCGGTATCAGCCGCTGACGAAGTACTTATCAGTGCAGCTCCGGCCAGTAAGCCTTGTTGGCAACGATCATATCGTCCAAGATCTTCTTGGCGACCAGCAGGCTGGGCACGGTCTTGGACAGAGTAAAGGCCATCAGTGCCTTCTCGTAGGAGTGCTCCACAGCGGCATCCACGATCAGCTTCTCCACAGCCTCCTGCTGCTCGATCAGACCCTTGTAGAAGGTGGGAATCTCGCCCACACGCACGGGTTCCGGGCCGCGGTCGGTGATGTAAGCGGGAATCTCCACCATGGCGTCGGAGGGCAGGTTCTCCACAGCACCGTTGTTTTCCACCATGACCAGATAGCGCTTGCGCAGGTCGAAGGCAAGGCTCATGGCAACGTCCACGATGAACTCGCCGTGCACACCGCCGAAGAACTTGGTCAGGTCTACGTCCTTACCGGCACGATAATCTGCCACAGCATCAAAGATGCGCTTCTCGCGGCCTTCCATGACCTCATTGGCACGGGTGTGGTTGGGATCGCTGCTCTTTACAACTTCATCGCCCAGCAGGTAGTACTGCATATAGGTGTTGGGCAGATAGTCATGGAAAGCAGAGCAGATGTTCTTGGCGTTTGCGTAGGTGTGCAGCCAGGACGGATCGCTGTGCAGCACATCGCTCTTGGCGTTCTGGGGCATATAGCCGTGCTCTGCTACATAGCTCTTGAGCTTCTCGGTCACATCCTCACCGTTCAGGCGCACCTTGGTGAACCAGCCGAAGTGGTTCAGACCAAAGTAGTCCACTTCCAGATCATGACGGTCGCACTCCAGAATCTCGGCCATGTTGCGCTCGATGGCAACCGGCATATCGCAGATGTTCAGGATACGAGCCTTCGGGCGCAGACGGAAGGTTGCCTTTGCCACGATGGCAGCGGGGTTGGAGTAGTTGACGATCCAGTAGGTGGGCTTTGCGTACTTCTCGCAGTAATCGATCAGCTCCACCATGGGGTAGATGGTACGCAGACCGTAAGCCAGACCGCCAGGGCCGCAGGTCTCCTGACCCACAACGCCGTACTTCAGCGGGATTTTCTCGTCCTGCTCACGCATAGCGTACAGGCCGACACGCATCTGTGCAAAGATGAAATCTGCATCGGTCATGGCAACTTCCGGGTCGGTGGTCAGGGTCAGCTTCAGTTCCGGGTCGAACATTTCCACCACATGGCGGACGATGACACCCACAGCCTCCTGACGCTCTGCGTTGTTATCGTAGAGCACCAGCTCATTCAGCTTGAAGCGATCCTTCTGCACCAGCAGGCTCTTGACGATGCCGGGGGTATAAGTGCTGCCGCCGCCGGCGATGACCAGTTTGAACGTTTTCATAAGGCAAGCCTCCTATTATAATGTTTTTTGTATGATGAATAAAAGCGGATATCTTATTCTGCGCGACCAAGGTAGCTGTCCACGATGGCACGCATCTTTCCCACTTTGGGGCCGTAAATGATCTGGATGTTGTTGCCCTTTACCACAAGACCTGCGGAGCCGGTGGGCTTGAACCACTCCTTGTCCTTGACCAGAGCGGCATCCTTGACCTGCACTCGCAGACGGGTCATGCAGTTATCGGTGTTCAGGATGTTCTCTGCACCGCCCAGTCCTTCCACGATATGGGCTGCGGTCTGTGCATCGTTTGCGCTGGCAGCAGTCTTTTCGGCTGCGCCGCTGCGAATCTGCTGCTTGACGGCAGCTGCGTTTGCGGCAAGGTCGGTGACTTCTTCGCCGTCCTCACGGCCGGGGGTCTTGAGGTTCATCTTCACGATGAGGAAGCGGAAAACGAGGTACATTACCACGATCTCCACCAGACCCACCAGCACGTACAGCGGCCAGTGGGTGCGGCCAATGCCTGCGGGCAGGTTCAGCACCAGAAAGTCAATGATGCCGTTGGTGGCGCAGACCCGGACGCCAATAAGGTAAACGATCATCTGGAACAGACCGTCCAGAACCGAGTACACCAGCCACAGCGCAGGAGCTGCAAACAGGAAGGTAAATTCCAGCGGCTCGGTCACGCCCACCAGACAGGCGGTAAGGGTAGCCGGGATGATCTGTGCCTTGGTGGCAGCCTTCTTCTCCTTTTTGGCGGTGGAGATAAAAGCCATTGCCACGCCGATCACGCCGAAGGTCTTCATCAGACCGTAGGTCAGAAAACGTGCGGAATCCCGCATCATTGCCACGCTGGGGTCACTGAGCAGGGCAAGGAACACAGGCTTTGCGCCAACGATCTGCTCACCGCCGATGATCATGCTGTCGCCCAGTGCGGAGTAGAGGAAGGGCGACCAGACCAGATGATGCAGACCCGTGGGGATCAGCACGCGGTTCAAGAAACCGTACAGGAACACGCCGAACGCGCCTGCACTTGCCATGACACCGGTCAGGGCGTTGATACCCGCCGCAGCCACAGGCCAGACGTAGCTGGCAACCACCGCCATGACCAGAACGATGGGCAGCAGCACCACAAAGACGAACTTGCTGTTGCCGTACATGGCCATGGCACCTTCAAACTCGGTGTCGATGAAGCGGTTGTGGACCAGCGCCACCACCACGCCAAGGATCATGCCCAGAAATACGCCCATGTCGGTAACGTGATAGCCGAGGCAGATGGTCTGACCGGTGCCGTACAAAGCGCTTGCCGTATCACCGGCGATGGTCAGTCCTGCCACATCCAGCCAGCGGGCATTGGCTGCCAGCCAGACCAGATAGCTGACCAGTGCCAGAAATGCCGCATCTGCCTTGCGCTTTTTGGCAAGGCTCATTGCGATGCCCACGCAGAACAGGATACCCAGATTGCCAATGACTGCACTAACGCCGCCATTGATGAATTTGCCGAGGGTCCAGACAACACCGCCCTCTGTCACCAGTGCCGTGTTGCTCATGACCGAAGAAATCGCCTGCAGCATACCCGCAATGGGCAGGAACAGAACGGGGCCCATCAAAGCTTTGGAAAAGCTCTGCATCGCATCCATAACTTTTTGTTTCATTGGTGTTCTCCTAACGTTCCATGAATCTCTCTTTTCAAATTGTCTCTTCGTTTCGGGGGTGCACCTTACCGTTTCGATGGCTTGATTATATCACTCTGCACAAAAAAATCTACCGAATTGGACTTTTTTTGAACTTGTTCGCAAAAGCTGAAACATGTTTCGCTTTCATGTTGGATACATTGAAATGTTTATTGACAAAATACGCGATTCAGCGTATACTTTATGGAATCAAGCCGTTCTTTGATTCGAAAATCGGAGTAAAATATGAAACACGACCTTTACAAACTGGCAGATCAGCACCATCTGAATGCCAACGAGCAGCAGCTTTTGCAGGCGGTGCTGGAAACCGCAAAAAACGGCGGTCAGTGCAGCGTGCGAGAGTTTGCAGCGCAGAATTATACCTCCCCGGCGGCCGTGATCCGGCTGAGCAAAAAGATGGGCTATACCGGCTACACCGATATGATCTACCGCATCGGTTTTCTGATCCAGAACGAGATCGATAACAAAAACCACGCCTCCGACATTACCGCCTTTATCGGGGATATCCCCGAAGAAAAAATGCACAGCTTTGTGGAGCTGCTCCACGAAAACCGGCAAAAGCCCATTCTTGTGACCGGCACCGGGTTCTGTGCCCCTTTGCAGGAATTTATGGTGCGGAAGCTGCTGGTTCTGGGCTACTGCGCCATCGGCTCCAACAGTTATGAGGTCTACGAAAGCGGTGCACTGAATGCCGGGCTGGTCATCGCCATCAGCAAAAGCGGAAAGACCAATACCATCCTGAAGCCGGTGCAGGACTCCTTTGCACAGCACCGGAGCATCATTGCCTTTGTGGGTGCCGACAATTCTCCCATCGCCCGCTGTGCAGACCCTGCCTTTGTGCTGCTGGACGACAAGATGCTGGACGACCGGAACCTTACCGCCAACTATTTCTATGCGCGCGTGCTTATCACCTTTGAATACCTCATGGATCTTGTTCTGGAGAAGGACGAGCATCCGAACGGAAAAGAAGGGCAGTGAGCGGTTTTCACGCCTGAGAATACGGTCTCTCCTTTCCAATGCCATCGGAAAAGCCGCCCCGGCTAAACCCGGAGCGGCTTTTCTGGTGCAGATATAAAAAGCTAATTATTCAATTTTGACCCGGTGTCCAGAAAACTGGGTACACATTATTTCAAGCTGAAACGCTGTCACTCTGTAGGAACTGCGTAATGTCTGACGATTATCCTTCTACTTTGACCGTAGCACGATTGCTCTTTGCGTTTCCATCCGCATCCAGCGTGATCTGCACAAAATGTTCCGGCTTGTCGTAATCCTTTGTCTCGCCGTCATCGGTAAGAAACTCTGACATTGGCTGGAGCACTTGTGGCTTCAGCCTTATTTTCAATCCAATAGCTGCGGTTGTGCAACTATTTCAATACAAAATCCTTGAAACGTGATGTTCCTGCTTGCCCAGATACAGCTCCACGATCATTCGTCCGTTTTCGGTGTTGCAGAGGTCCTCTTTGCAATAGCCGCAGAGCTTTCCGTCCGCCTGTGCCACATAGCGGCGCAGCGGCTGCTGAAGCTCCTGCGGGATACTGCTCCACGGAATGACATAACTCATGCCGGTATCCCCCACATCCACGATACAGGCTCGCTCACTATCCTCATCGGACAAAATCAGGTTCACCAGAAACACATCCGCAAACGGTGCCCCCTGATACTCTGCCTTTTGCCGTCTGCGCTCTGTCCGAAGCTCGTCCAGTGCCCGATTCAGGTCATTTTCTGGCAGCGTGGACTTGTACAACAGGACATGCAGTTTCTGCTCCGCTGACCCACTGTCATTCAGTTTCCCTGCCGGGAGTTCCACATCTGCATGAATGGTGCAAATCTGTTTTTGCATTGCAGCACGCAGGGTTTCCAGTTTCTGCTGCCGTTCTGTTTCCAATTGTTGTGCGGACTTTTGATGTACTTCTTTGGCTTCTGACTGTTGCGCAGCATGCTCCTGCTTGGGCTCTGGCTTAGGCTTTGACCATTCGCTGTGCTTTTCTGCGTCAGTCTCCGAAACGTTTTGCCCTAGTACAGTCGGCACCGACACGTTTTTGGCACCGCTTTGTGCTGCCGATGCTTTCTGTGCCGCAGAAGGACGCTCCGTTCTCTTTGGTTTTACCGACCGCATTGCACCTGTGCCCGTGTTTTTCGCTTCCGGCTTTGACTTTTTCTCCGCAGGAGCAGTATTTTTAACGCTTTCCGGCCGGGCTTGTTTCTGAGTCTGCCAGAAATCGCCGCCGGTGCGCTGATAATAGGACGTCTCCGCTCGTTTCCGGCTGCTGCGCACACCTTCACAGATCCACGAAAAAATCAGGTAGCGCTCCAATGTGTTCCAAAAGCTGCTGCGCCGATAGCGGGGTTTATGCCGTCCACGGGACGCATACACAATCACTGACAAGCATCCGTAGAACAGAAATCCTGCCGCAAAACCGATCCCTGTAAACAGCTTTTTGAAAAAGCCCATCTCTCACACCTCTTCCGGTTACAGCCTTGCCTGATACACCCGCTCCGTCCGGGCATCGAAGCAGCAGAAAATCACCCGCATTGCGTAATCCGCATGTGCTTCCAGCCACTGCGCCACTGTTTTGACCGCAATCTCCGTGGCATCTTCCAGCGGGTAGCCATACACGCCGGTCGAAATTGCCGGGAAGGCAATGCTGTGGAGTTCATGCTCTTTGGCAAGGTTCAGCGAGTTGCGGTAGCAGTCCGCCAGCTGCGCGGCATCCTCTGCTGTGCCGGAATAAATCGGGCCTACCGTATGAATGATATACTTTGCTCTCAACCGGTAGCCCTTGGTGATTTTTGCTTCTCCGGTGCGGCAGCCGTGCAGCGTGCGGCACTCCGCCAACAGTTCCGGCCCTGCTGCCCGGTGGATGGCACCATCCACACCGCCGCCACCTAACAGACTGCGGTTGGCCGCATTCACGATGCCGTCACAGTCCAGTTTGGTAATATCACCCTGCACCACTTGAATCTGATTTTTTACTTTTTCAGAAATCATTGTAAACACCTCACTTTTTGAGCAGCTCCAGCGCCTTGTCCATGGGCACACAATCGGCATAGCGGTCCGGCCAGAGGAATTCATTGTAATAGTGGTAGCTCTGCTCCCCTGTCATGTACTCGTTGTCCTGCGTGGAATTTGCATAGGCAGGGACGATCATGTGCAGGCCATGCTCAGAGCCCGCCTCCACCGTTGCATTGATGCAGAAGTCGGTCATGATGCCGCAGACCATCACATCTTTTTCGCCCTTTTCCGTCAGATATTCCAACAGCCCGCTTTCTTTTTTTAACGCGCTGCATACGGTTTTGACGAACCGTTTTTCAGTCAGCAGTGGCGCAAACCCGGAATAGACCTCAAATTCATCGTCTCCGATGGAAAAGCCTGTACCGGGCCCATCGTCATGCTGGACATAGACGACCTCGATTCCCTGTTCGCGGGCAATCCGGATTAGTTTCCTGATGTTGCTGACAAACTTTTCAAACGCATACAGGCGTTCATCCACGATACCTTTCTGTGTATCCACAACCAGTAAAACCATGTGTAAGCCCTCCTGTGTATCTTTGGTTTCATCCTACCATAGACCGTTGCTTTCTACAAGCGGATTCAAAAAATCCCCACAGGGAAAACCTGTGTTTCACCTGCAGGGATTGATTCAACCACCCAAGATGATCAGGATCAGCACCACGACCACTGCAATAGCGATCAGGCAGCCGCACCCGCTGCCGTCCCCGCCGCCACCGCCATTGTTGTTGTGGTTTCCGCCACCACCACCGCTGCCGGACGAGCCGCCGAAGTTGCGGTTGAACGCCGTCATGTACTGGGCATAGCCCGTATCGCCCTTGCCGAAGTAGCCATAATCACCGTTTGACATTGTTTTGTCCTCCTCAGAAGTCTGTTGTCGCTTCTTCTGAAGGCATCTTACAAAAAGTGATGTCCAATAAACATCCTTTCTAATTATTTTTTGAACCTCATATAATATTTTTCAAGGCTCTTGTCGCAGACGTCCACAATATGCAGCCAGTCTTCCCGTGTCAGCTTGCGGAAGATGATGGGATTCACTTCAACGGTCTCTACATCTTTGCAGCGCATCAGAAAGCGCATGTCTTCAAAACGCTTGAAGGGGTTGGAGAGGATATTCTTCTCCACATCCTTCTTAGTATAGCCACCCTTTTGGTAGATACTGTTGGGCTTCCCCGCAATCATCCCATGCGCCTTACGGTCTTTATAGAAGTCAATGAAGTAATCCACCACATCTGGCAGGGCAACTCTGCCATTGCTGTCCATATACTCATAAATCGCTTTGAGCAGGACCGGCTTATAGGAGAAGCTCATATCCATCGTTTCAATGAATTTCATGAACTTATCTGCCATATTTTGCGGCGTGATGAGATCCCAGTCGTACTGCTTGGCAATGTTTCGGACACTTTCTTCGCGGAAATAGTGGAACATCCGCTTGTCGCCAAACGGGACAGAAAGATCCGGTTTGCTTTTTCCATCCTTGATATAACGATCTACCGTTTCGGATTGCACATCTACCATCCGAACAAACTCAATCTGCGAGATCATATCCTTGACGCTGTTCTGCCAATTGAACAAGTCGATGATTTCGTAGTCGTCTACATCAATCGGCACATCCAGCCACGCTTCCGGCTTTTCTCCCTTGAACAGCATGTCCTGATCCAGCTTCCGCTTGTTCTCCGGGGCCAGCACATAGGCCATGGGCTGATATTTTGCAATGTCCAGCACCCGGTGCAGGCTGTATGGCATATTGAACATATTGGCGTTGTCCACAAAATCAATCACCAGCAGATCCTCTTTGCCCGGGCAGCGGCGTGTGCCACGGCCAAGCTGCTGCAAATAGATTGTTTTGGACATGGTCGGGCGTGCCATGAACAGCACTGTGGTATGAGGACTATCCCCGCCCTCATTCAGCAAGTCACAGGCACAAAGAACATTCGTAGAACCGGTTTCGTAATCTTTCAGGATCTTATCCCGGATTTCTACCCGGTCACGCCCGGAAACAGCCTCTGCTTTCACCCCATTGTCGCGCAGCAGCTTCGCAATCTCCGCCGCATGATCTACACTTGTGCAAAAAATCACAGTCTTCTTGCCATTCACGTACTTCAGATAGGTATCAACAATCAACTGATTGCGCTCCGGAATGAACAGCTTACTTTCCAGATCCTGCGAGTTCTATTTAATACCATTGATTCGCACATCGGTTAGATCAATGTTGGTTTTGACCCAGATGCAGCGAATCGGCACCAGTACACCGCGCTCCACTGCAGTCTTCAGGTCCATTTTGTGGGCAACATTCTGGAACAACTCCAGCATATCCTCGCCATCACTGCGCTCCGGTGTTGCAGTCAAGCCCAGAATAAACTTCGGATGGAAGTAGGTAAAGATTTTCTGATAAGTATTAGCCGCTGCATGGTGGCATTCATCCACGATCAAATAATCAAAATCTGTCGGGGAGAATTTTGCCAAATCCTTGGAGATGCTCTGCACCGTGGCAAAAATAACAGTCTGCGAAACATCTTTCTGGCTTCCGGTATATTCCCCCAGTGTAGTCTCTGGCCACACTTTTGCAAACGTATCCTTAGCCTGTGAAGCCAGCTTCAGGGCATTGACCAGAAAGAGCGTTCGTCCGTCCACAGCTTTTGCATCCGTGGCAGCTGTAATCGTTTTTCCGACACCGGTTGCGTGGTACAGCAGTGCGATGGTTTTTCCATCCTCGCGCATCTTCTTCAGGTTGTCGATGGCTTCCTGCTGGTAATCCCGCAGCTCTATCGTCTGCCCCATCTGAACTGGAAGATCTGCTTCAAAAGCCTTGAACATAGGACTGCTGCCCAAAAAAGTAATCAGCTCGTCTTTAACTTTTTCCGGCTGTTTTTCCAACTGGCTGTAGATCCAACGGTAGACTTTCCAGTTATCATAGATCAGGCTGTTCTGCTTCAGAAGGTCATCAGCGTATTTGTTTTCGGACACTTTGCTGGGGTTGTGGTAGGTCTCGCCGTCAATTTCAATTGCAATTTTGGATTCAGGCGATTCCAGCGCAAAGTCGATGTAGCGATGCCGTCCATAGATGTCCACGCATGGGTACTGGGCCTGCAAATTTTCGGTTTTCTCAGGTCCAAAAGCCCCACAGAACAACTGAACAAACAGTTCTTCCGCACGGCTGTTAACACTGGCTGCTTTTGATGGTTCCATGATGGCCTCCCAGTCATATCATAGCTGCTTCAAACGAGTACCCCATCGCCCGCGAACATTCGCAGTTGGTTTGTTTTCTTTCAGTCTTGCCATGATTCCATCTTCTTTCTACCAAAATAAAGCAGTAATTGACAATTTTCAATTTACTATATCAAAGTATACTCTTTGCTTAATTTTCAGGCAATGTTTTTGTGAAAATTCCAACATTTCAAGTTGCTTTCCGTACCTTTAAACAAAAAATTTCCGTTATCTTTGTGGATTGTAACAGCTTGCGCAAGCAGGGTGTCTGTCTATACAAACGCCATTTTTGCTTCGCAAAATGCTTGTTGGGAATTCCCAAACCCTTTGTGATCTGCATCGTACCGCTGCAGGCTGCGCGTTCCTGCCGAACGCTTTTTTGATGGAGTTCATGATTCAGTGATATATTCGCTGGGCACAGACCCACTTAAAAGAAAAAGTGCCGACAATGATTTTGTCAGCACCCACTGTAACCTATTTACTTCTCTTTGATGTACGGTATGTTATCGATATATGCGTTCAAAATATCGGTTGCGGCTTTCTTCTGCCCCGGTGTAAGACGGCTCAACTTCCGGTTCAGCTCATCATCTGCCACATAAGATGCTGGGGCTGCGGAGTCCCGGATCAGCACATCTGCGGGAACATCCAATGCTTCAACGATCCGGATGAAAGTGTCCAGACTTGGCGTCTTCACCCCACGTTCCAAATCACCCACATAGTTTACAGACAGATCTGCTTTCTCGGCCAGTTTATCCATTGTCCAGCCTTTTTTCCTGCGTTGTTCTCTGATTCGTTGGCCTAAAAGTGTTTTCATAACATCCTCGCATTCTATTAGCGTTAGTTACACACCACTAGAATAAAGGCCGTGTATTTCTTTATACACAATCAGTTGGCGTTTGTTTAACTCAATTAGCGTTTGTTTCGGACAGAAAATTTTAGAGCATTTCTTTGTTCAAATCATCAATGGCCTTTTTGAACCGGGCATGCTACAATAGCAATGTTGTGCAATGCACATCAAACAAGAATAAAGGGAGCTGCCGAACGTGGATTCAATCTACCTGCTGCCCGGTGAAGAACGCTGTGTCAATTTCAGAGATTCCGATGGCATCCCAAAGGTACACTACACATATTGTTCTTTGCACGGCAGACTTTTCAACTGCACCTGCCGCTCAAAGGACGAAGCGCAGCGGTTATGTGAGAATTGGCTCGTCACGCAGGACCGCTGCTATATAAACTAAAAAAGCCACCGAGGATTCTTTCCCAAAACGGATTGGGATCGAATTCTCGGTGACTTTCGTTTTATCGGGTCTGCTGCTGTTCCTGTTCGCTCCTGTTGTCTGCAAAAAACATTTCTACGTTTTTCTGCGCCTTCATCAGTTCCTGCATTCTCTCTCGTGCTTTCCGATAGCTCGGATATTCTGCTTTTTTCTTTTTCAGAAGCTCAACATCTCCTTCCACCACGGTATAACTGAAGTTCTTCACATCGGGGTCTGCAGGCAGGGTCCTGCGCTCCGCTTCCGTCTCTGCAATGTCCGGCACCTCCGCAGCAGCTTCCAGATACTGCCCTTCCAACTGCTGTACAGCCTCACGGAGCTGGTCTGCCAGATTTGCACCTTCTATCGGGACGACCGTAGCTTCTTCTTTGCCATACTGTGTGTTTTCAGTGGTCAATTTGCCCAGAATCATCTCCGGGTGGTCCGCAAAGTAGCTGTTGATGGCGATGCCATCTGCCGTCTTTCCCAGCTGCACCCATGCAGGTTCATGATCCATGGGCCGGTCGCGTTTCTGCAAAAAGATGATGTCACTGACAACATCAGTGCCCGCATTGGCGCGGAATGCGTTGTTTGGCAGGCGGATTGCTCCCAGCAGATCCGCACGCTCCGCAATATGCTTCCGGGCAGCAGAATCCTTACTGTCCAGCGTATAGCGGCTGGTGACAAATGCCACAATGCCGCCGGGCCGCACCTGGTCGATGGCTTTCGCAAAGAAATAATTGTGGATGCTGAAGTTCAGCTTGTTATACGCTTTGTCGTTGACTTTGTAATTGCCAAACGGTACGTTGCCGACCGCTAAATCGTAGAAATCCCGCCTATCCGTGGTTTCAAATCCGGCCACTTTGATGTTGGCCTCCAGGTACAGCTTTTGGGCAATCCGGCCCGTGATACTGTCCAGTTCCACACCGTACAGGCGGCTGTCTGCCATGCTCTCGGGCAGCATCCCGAAGAAGTTGCCAACGCCCATGGACGGTTCCAGAATGTTACCGGTACGGAAACCCATGCGTTCCACCGCATCATAGATGGCCCGGATGATAGTGGGGCTGGTGTAGTGAGCGTTCAGAACAGAGCCGCGGGCAGCTTTGTATTCCTCCTCGGAGAGCAGCCCTTTCAATTCGGCGTACTCCTTTGCCCAACTGTTCTTGTCCGGGTCAAAGGCATCCGCCAAACCACCCCAGCCTACATACTGCGAAAGCACCTGCTGTTCTTCGGCAGTGGCACCGCGGTGCCCCTGTTCCAGGGTGAACAGCGTTTTGATGGCTTTGATATTCCGGGCGAACTTCTGTTTGGGACCGCCTGCGCCGAGTTCCTCATCCGTAATACGGAAATTTCCGGCGAGCTCCGGAGCACCTTCTTCATTCAGACCTTCTTCTGCAGCGGCCGCCTCCGGGGTCGTCGGCACCTCATTGACTTCTATCGAAACGGGCAGCTTATTCGAATCTTCACCGGGCAGCCCCAATCCATCCGAGACCAAAACCGGCGGTTCCGGTTCCTGCTCATACAGTTTCCTCACAACTGCCAGCGGTGCTTCCCGAAAAATCGGCATCCGCAGGTCGGCCAGTGCCATATCCTGCAGGGCAACACTGTCCTTGTCAAAATCAACCTTGTCTACCCGGAATTCCCGGCCTTCCATGTGGACAATGGAACCGACCGGCAGATACTCCTCTCTGCGCAGATATTTGGTCTGATGGTGAGTGCCATCTTCATTCAGGCCGGCAAGGTAGATATTTTCACCGCACTCCCACAGCTGCTTGGCACGATACACCCACTGCTCCCTGAGAAAACCTGTGACTGTCACAGTTCCCAGCGCCGTTTCTCTTTCCAGCAGCTTTCCGCCGGTCAGTTCACAGATTTTCCTGGCATCCTCGCCGTAGAACTCGAACTGTCCGTTTTGCTCAAAACCTACCAGTGCATCCGGGTACTGTACTTTCAGCGCATTATATTCGGCGGCACTGTCGGCATTTAGTCCAAAATACAGTTCAATCGCGCTTTTTTCTTTATCTGTCAGATAGCGGTCGGCCTGCATCATCAGATCAATATATTTTTCCACCTGATTCCAGCGAAGAAATATCTTCTGATGGTCCGGATAATGTTCAAATGTCAGTCCCTTGCTGTCGTGGTCAAGCCAACCACTGCTTCCATCCAGATAGGTGTGCGAACATCCACCGGGACCGTGCGGTGCATATTCTTTGGCAAGCGCTTTTGCCCGGAGTTTTCGGTCAGGCTGTGTCTGATAAATCTCCCAAATCCAAAGCTTACTGTTTTCAAAGTTAGAATCTCTCCGCAGTGCTTTTTCAATATCAGCTTGTGACAAAACAAAAGCGGAGGACGATTTCTCGTTCTCCGCTTGGTCGATGGATTCGATTTGCTGTGCTTCCGTGGGGATGGCCGCCTCCAGAAAATTCAGCTGTAAATCAGCTCGGTCAGGATCATTTCCTCTGCCTGCGCTTTCAGACTGTTTATGTGCTGCACCCACATCAGTTGGTTCTGCGCTTTGTCCGGGGCCGGGTTCTGCTTCAGCAGTTCGGCCATCATCTGCTGCATCCGGCTCTCTGCCGTCTGCTCCACCTCCATCAGATGCGGGTACAAGCTCCCCGACAGGAGCATCGTGTGGTACAGTACCGGGCGCTGCTCCTTCAGGTAGGTCCGGCGCAGCCTGCCGTACTTGCCCAGCGGCTTCCGGGGCTGGTTCAGAATCAGGTTCGGGAGCTGGTAGTCCCCGACGGTCAAGTAGGTCACGTTCCTGCTGTTCGTATTCATATTGGCTCCTTTCTGCATTGCGGCGGCGGATGGTAGCTTTCACGGTGCGCTCGATGTTCCGCAGCACCTCACGGCTCATGTCGCTGACGGCTGCGCCGAGGGCAAAAACGGCATCCGGGGTGGAAAAATCGTGGATGGCTTGAAAATCATCTTTATCGAACCACCCGGCAGGCTCAAAGCCGCAGCGTTCCAGCAGCGCGTAGGTGACGCTGATGGCGGCGGCACTTTTGAACTGCATCTCCACCCCGGCTTCATCATAATCCATCAAGAGCGAACCGTCAACGATGGCACGAATGTCGCCGCCGTTGTTGTCCCAGTAATCTGCCACCAATTTTCCGGCAACATCGGCAAGCTGCTGACCAAAACTTTCGCTGTGAACGCCATAGTTTTCTGCCAACATAGACCTGACCGGCTCTTTCAGGGATTCATTGATCTGCCACAGGTCCGGGTACAGGGCGTTTCGCCGCGGTGCCGTATCAGACACATCAAAGACATAGTGCAGGCGCGAGAATCCGCTGGATTCGTCCAACAGAGCGATGCCCTTGGCACCCCGGCGCACATAACGGTTCATCCTGTTGTTCCAGATGTCAAAGTCGGCGCAGGCAGTGGCATCCGGGCGCTGGGCGTAGATCATCAGCTGGTCCGGAAATGGGTACTTGTACAGCCGGGATGCGGTGGTCAGGTAGTCCGTCCAGCTTTCCCAATACCGGGTCAAGCCGTTCGCCGTGCGCTGGGCAAGGGCGAGGTATTCTTCGGTTTTGCTTGGCATTTTGGCCTCCTTCTTCAGATTTTAGGGTATAAAAATAGCGGGCAACCGTTTTGGGGTTGCCCGCAAGGGATGTAATAAAGATCGATTATTATTCAAACTTTTTATGACACTTTGGGCACTCTTTAGGGATTGGTCTATAACCAACAAGCGAGCAGCCACAATAAGGACATTTCATCATAATGAGATGATATACAATGCCGCCAATAACAACTATTGCACCGATTAACAGGCACAGGTTGATTTTGTACTCCTTTGTTGTCATTGCGCCTATTACCACGAGCAATATTCCTGTTACCAAGATGAGACAAGAAATGAAAGCGTGCTTTTGCGGGCTGTTGTTTTTCATATGGTCACGTTCCTTTGTCAAATTCCGAGTTGTCGAATTGAGCATATTACATAAGCGAACACTCCAACCCTACAGCTCAGTTTCCACCGCAAGCTGCTCCTGCTTTTCTTTTTCGTCAGCGATTTGGACGTCAATATCTTCGCGCATCTTTTTCAGAAGTGCGAGGACTCGCTTGATTTGACCCTTGGTGTTTTCCACCCTGCTCTGTGCCTGATTGATGTGATCCAGAACTGCCCAGTCTGCAAAGAGGCCGTCAAAGAAGAAATCCGCAAATTTCAAAAAGCTGTCCACCGTAACCTGAAGGTCTGCGGTGATTTCAACATCGGAAAGTTCAGTTTTGAACCGCCGCAGTTCCACTTGGAGCTGTTCGATTTGTTCCTGTGCATCGTCCAGTTCCTCATACTTGGCAAGATCGGCCATCAAACCGCCGCCCATTACG